>MDSY01015941.1_pt1 | contig 20531 bp, 17 predicted proteins | sample 811131 | NCBI WGS metagenome assembly MDSY01 (sample SAMN05326643, study PRJNA326480) | marine metagenome | isolation source: seawater | place: Atlantic Ocean: South West | collected 2010
AGAGTTTAAGAGGAGATGAGCGCCATCAGTGTACACAGATGGAGATAATTAAGTATGTAAGTAAAAATACAAAGTACCCTCCGATAGCAAAAGATGCTGGAATTCAAGGCACAGTTTTCGTTTACTTCGTTGTAGGGAAGGATGGATATGTTCGAGATGTAAAGATTCTTAGAGAAGTAAATAATAAACTCGACAAAGAAGCTAAAAGGGTAGTGGAATCACTTCCAAGATTTGATCCTGGTCAACAAAGAGGAAAGAACGTAAGTGTTCAATACACTATCCCAGTAAAGTTTATCATTAGATAAACAGACCAGCTAGGGATTCAAAAAAAGTAATATTTTCAAAACATCCATCTATTGACATCAATAGATAGACTAAGAAAAGAAATGCGCCAATTTTAAGATCTCTCATATAATAAAGATATATGCTAACGCTATTTATTGCTACCCAATAATACCAACAATCCTGTACATTAATAACCATTAACCAAGTTGCTCCTAAGCTGAATACAGTTGTAAAAGCATCAATAAATGGCATTTTAGATTTAGTTTTTTCTTTAAGATATTTTCCAACGATAATTGTGACAATTGTTGAGGCAGAAATCAGTATTAAATTGTGATATATGCCCCAACTTCCAATAGGATATCCATAATAGAAAAAGTAAAAACCTGCAAGAGCCATAATTACATAAAAGAATTGTAAAAATGCTTCTGCAAAAATTTCTTTTCTATAGCAGAGATAGATAAATATCACTGCCCCAATTGCCGCAGGAATGAAAGCGCTCGGTAGAATATTAACTAGATACAAAAAGGTATAAAGCAAGCTTAGAGCTACAGCTATAGCCTCTAGCACTTTATCCATTAATGAGTTTTTTAATTTGAGTGATTACATACTTTTTCCTCTCTTCAAGGGTCGAAGGTTTAAGTATTTTGACTCTAATGTCTTCACTTTTTAGAAACTCTAAAAATTCAATTTCGTGTTCAACCCTATCTGCATAGTCTGGCATTTGCCTCAATGGATCTTCTTCAAAATATTCTAATGTTTGGCATAAAAAGTTAAGATCAATAGGGACTTCGATTGGACATTCTATATCACAACCAAATTTTACTCTTGACCACATCCTTAATTCAATTGATGATGTATCACATACTACTCCGTTTATAGATCCACTCATAGATTCCAATGCCATAGATTCTTGAAGAGAATTTATTTCTATTAAAGTATCTGTAGTTTCTACTCCTTCAATTACAGCTTTATTGTAACGGCATTGTTCTTCAATAAATTCAAAACCTAGCTCAGATGCTACAGCCCTAGAGAGGGTTGACTTACCTGAATTTTCAATTCCAGAAAACACTATGCGGAGTTTTTTAATCATCGAAGTCACATGTACATGGTTCACTCATTTCTATAACTACATCTTGTAGCAACTCCTTCAACCAAGTTTGTTCTTCATAAGTCATGTCGTTATATAGAAGGTCAATGAATGTTAGCGTTTCAATTTCACTTAGTGAAGCGGGATAAGTTCGGATTACATTAGACCAAAGCCAAAGACTTTCTAATTTCTCCAAATTATCTATTTCAATGGGAATAGCATCAATCATATTATCTCCAAGTTTTAAAGTCCTTAAGTTTCTTAACTCAAGAATTATTTCGGGGAAGGTTTCAAATTTATTTTTTGAAGCACTGAGATGCTCAAGATTTTGAAATTCTTCCATCCATTGTGGCAAGCTTTTTAATTTGTTTTTGTCAAGATTCAATGAGGTTAATTTAGGGAAATTCAATATCTCTTTAGGCAAGTCTGAAAGTTTGTTTTTAGAAAGATCAATGTGTAATACTGTAATTCCTTGTTCTTGTGCCCTTAATGCGTCCGATAGATTTTTATAGACCAAATCAGTCTGTGAATTTATATAGCTTACTAACACCATACTCAATATTGCTGCTATCAATCTCATTTTAACTAATACTTAAAATGCTTCGCGTTACTTCCTCATCATTTTTCAATGCTGCTTTTAAGTCTTTAAAATCTTCAAATTTCTTTTCATCCCTAATTCGTTTGACAAACTCTACATTTAGAATTTGACTATATAAATCGCCATCAAAATCAATTAAAAACACTTCTATAGTTACATCTTCTGACATTGTAACGGTGGGCCTAATGCCAATATTTAACATAGCCTTGAATTTCCTCCCGTCTTGTGTATTAGCCCAAACCGCATAAGCACCATTTGCTGGAATTATTTTCAGATCATTCTCTAATTTAAGGTTAGCAGTTGGATACCCAATTTTTCTGCCAAATTGATCTCCTCTAACAACTAAACCTGACATAGGGAAACTATTTTTCAGTAGCATCGTAGCGTGGTCTATTTCACCATTAATAATTGCGTCTCTAATTTTAGTAGAACTAACTCTTATATCATCAATATATTCAGCATCAAGCGCTATGACTTCAAAGCCAAACATTTTACCCATTTGAGTTAATGAACTGAAATCTCCCTCTCTATTTCTCCCAAACCTATGGTCGTCTCCAATTACAACAATAGTAGGCTTTATGCCCTCCGCAAATACTCTTTTTACATAATCTAATGGAGTAAGCCTTGCAAGGTTCATATTGAACTCCTCAATTATTAAAAAATCCAATCCAGTTTTCTCTAAAAGCACCTTTCTTTCATCCATAGTATTTAAAAGTTTCAAACCATGATTTTCAGGATGGAGGATAACTCTTGGATGAGGTTGAAACGTTAGTAATGCTGTTTTGCCACCAATTTCCTCAGCCTTTCTTCTTAAAACATCAATAACTGCGAGGTGTCCAGCGTGAACGCCGTCAAAAGTTCCAATTGTTAAAACAACCGGTTCAGCAGAAAAAAATTCGTTTGTGCTATTGTAAACTTTCAAGGGTATAAAGTTAGGTAGTGAATAGGCGAATTATTCGCAAGTCTTATTGTATTTTTGCGCTCGATTATACACGTCAAGACAAAACAAAATGTCAGTACAACAAGGAGTAGTAGCACAAGTTATTGGACCAGTAGTAGATGTCCGTTTCCCTCAAGGGGTTGAATTACCAAACATCCTAGACGCATTAGTAGTTGAAGCAGATGGAGGTAAACTAATTTTAGAAACTCAAAAGCACATTGGTGAAGACACAATAAGAGCCATTTCTATGGACGCAACTGAGGGTTTAAGTCGTGGCATGAAGGTTAATGCAACAGGATCAGGAATACAGATGCCAACTGGAGAAGCAATCAAGGGACGTCTATTTAACGTTGTTGGAGATGCTATTGATGGAATTGGAGAAGTTAGCAAGGAAAATGGTCGTAACATTCACCAAGAACCCCCAACATTTGAGGAGCTTTCTACATCGACAGATGTATTATTTACAGGAATTAAAGTAATTGACTTAATTGAACCTTATGCTAAAGGTGGAAAGATTGGTCTTTTTGGAGGTGCTGGAGTTGGAAAGACAGTACTTATAATGGAGCTTATCAATAACATCGCAAAGGGGTATGAGGGCATATCAGTATTTGCAGGTGTTGGTGAGCGTACACGTGAGGGGAATGATCTACTTCGTGAGATGATTGAGTCTGGCGTAATTAAGTACGGAAAGGAATTCGAAGAAAGTATGGAGTCAGGAGGTTGGGACCTCAGTAAAGTGGACAGTGAAGAGCTAGTGAAATCTCAAGCTACTCTAGTGTTTGGACAGATGAATGAGCCTCCAGGAGCTCGTGCTCGTGTAGCTTTATCTGGTCTAACTGTTGCTGAATATTTCAGAGATGGTGATGAACAAACTGGTGGTCGTGATATCTTATTCTTTATCGATAATATCTTCAGATTTACACAAGCTGGTTCAGAAGTATCAGCTCTACTTGGTCGTATGCCATCTGCAGTAGGATACCAACCTACCCTTGCAACTGAGATGGGTGCCATGCAGGAGAGAATTACTTCTACAAAGCGTGGTTCGATCACATCAGTACAGGCAGTTTATGTACCTGCAGATGACTTGACAGACCCTGCTCCAGCAACTACGTTTGCTCACCTTGATGCAACTACAGTACTTTCTAGAAAGATTGCATCTTTAGGAATTTACCCAGCAGTAGATCCACTTGATTCTACTTCTAGAATTCTTGATCCAGACATTATTGGAAAAGAACACTATGATTGTGCTGAGAATGTAAAAGCGATACTACAGAGATACAAAGAACTTCAAGATATTATCGCAATTCTTGGTATGGACGAACTTAGTGAAGAGGATAAGCAAGCTGTAAACAGGGCTCGTCGAATTAGCCGTTTCCTTAGCCAACCATTCCATGTAGCTACTCAGTTTACAGGATTAGAAGGAGCTCTTGTTTCTATCGAGGATACGATTAAAGGATTTAATATGATTCTAAACGGTGAACTCGATCATTACCCTGAGGCAGCCTTTAACCTTAAAGGAACTATAGAAGAGGTAATTGAGGCGGGTGAGAAAATGCTTGCAGAAGCTTAATCATGACAGTTGAAATTCTTACCCCAGATGTAATTCTTTACGAGGGGGATGCTACTTATGTAGGCCTACCTGGTTCAGATGGAAGTTTGGGAATATTAAATAACCACGCTGCTCTAGTTACCACATTAAGTGATGGAGAAGTTGTAGTTAGAAATGAAAACGAAGAGCAAGTTTTTGCTGTAAAGGGAGGAACAGTTGAAGTGCTAAATAATCACGTTACTGTTTTAGCTCAATAAAATTTTATCCTTATAGATGATGGTAGGGCTCACCCCTTAATAAGGTGTGAGCCCTATATATTTGCTCTACAGCGAAGATTCTAATCAGCTGATGAGGGAAGGTAAGAGGGCCTAGTGCCCAAGTTTCATGGGCCCGCTCTTTGATACTTAAGTCAAATCCAAATGGGCCTCCGATTAAAAATGCAACATGCTTTAATCCTCTTACTTGTAGCTTTTCAATGTGCTTCGAAAACCCAATACTATCATATGATTTCCCCCTTTCATCAAGAAGAATTAAATGATCAACTCCTTCTAAAACTTTTGATTGAAGAATAGCCTCTTGTTTCATTACTGTTTTAGAATCTGCTTTTGAGAATTTGCTTTTAAGATTGGGTGTTTCAACATACTTGAATTTACCATAGCGATTCATGCGCTTTGTATAATTTTCTATACCTTCTTCTATCCATTTGGCATTGGTTTTGCCAGTTGCTATTAATGATATCTGCACGTTGTGAAGTTAAAGATTATCTTTACAACATGCTAAACGATGCCATGAAGAACTTCATAGCTCTTGCACTCAAAGAAGATGTTGGTGGAGGTGATGTAACTTCAGAGTCAAGTGTACCTTTTGACTTGATGCAAAAAGGCTATATACTAGCCAAAGAAGATGGAGTTGTTGCTGGAATTTCTGTTGCGGAAGAAGTTTTCAAACAAGTAGATTCAGATTTAGTCTTTAATGCAGTTACTGATGATGGCGAGCATGTAAAATTTGGAGATGTAGTCATAGAATTGGAAGGAAAGGCTAGAAGTATTTTGACTGGTGAGAGATTGGCTTTGAATTTTATGCAGAGGATGAGTGGAATTGCAACAAGAACAAATGAAGTTGTAGAAATTCTTGAAGGAACTCCAACTAAGGTTTTGGATACTAGAAAAACTACACCTGGATTAAGAGCTTTTGAAAAGTGGGCTGTTGCATTAGGAGGAGGAGTAAATCATCGAATGGGTCTTTATGATATGATTTTATTAAAGGACAACCATGTAGATTATGCAGGAGGCATGTCAAAAGCTTTAGAACAAGTTTCAGAATATCAAAAAGAAAGGAATTCAAAGTTGCCTTTGGTAGTTGAAACAAGATCCTTTGAGGAAATAGATTCGGCCTTAAGAGCTTCAAGTGAAACGGGGATTACTATTGAAAGGATTTTATTAGATAATTTTTCTCATTTAGAAGTTTCAGATGCAGTTGAAAGATATTCAAATGAGATAACTTTAGAAGCTTCGGGCGGAATTACACCAGAAAATGTTAGGGGATATGGAGAAGCTGGAGTTGCATTTGTCAGTATGGGTTATATAACTCATTCTGTAAAAAGTTTAGATTTGAGTTTGAAGAGTACCCCAAATGTCATCTGAAAAAAACTCTAAAATCAAAACATGGTTGTTACAGCAAAAGCTTGTTGTAAACACGCAAAAATTCTTAAGGGATTTGAGCCCATGGGGAGTTGAGGGGATGAATTTATATGATGTCCTAAGATTTTTTGTAAAAGGGCTCGTAAATGGATCTGTCTCTATGAGATCTGCAGCTATTTCGTTTAAGCTAATGGTTGCGGTTTTCCCAGCTTTGATTTTATTGCTCAGCATACTTCCTTATACACCACTTCAAGCTAATGACGTAATTGATTTATTAAGGATTTTCTTCCCAGGAGAAACGGTTGTTTTATTTGAACAAACAGTTCAAGATTTACTTGATAAAACTCAGGGAACGCTACTTTCAATAACTTTTGTCTTAACACTTATATATGCATCTAGTAGTATAAACGCAATTCTAACAGGCTTTAATGCAAGCTATTTGGTTGAAAATAAAGGATACTCGTGGTATTCAAGTTTAGTTTCAATAGTCTTGCTAATAGTCTTGGTTTTAATGCTTGGAATAGCGATTTTATTAATTGGTTTCAGTGGTCAAGTAATTGCATGGCTATTTGCAGAAGGACTTTTACCTGGTGAAGTTGTGTTATGGCTAAACATTGTAAGATGGGTACTATCACTTATGCTAGTTTATTTCTCAGTTAGCATATTATACCATTTTGGAAATCCAGATACAGATAAGTGGAGAACACTAACTCCAGGTGCTACAATGGCTACAATTTTAATTGTAATTATCTCAATTGTATTTAGCTGGATTATTAATTATCTAGATTCATATAACAGACTTTATGGTTCTATTGGGACATTCCTTGCTTTATTAGTTTGGGTTAATGCAAACAGCTCTGTATTATTGTTAGGATTTGAATTAAATGCAAGTGTACACAAAGCGAGAAATCAAGCTAAAAAACAGAAAACAAAAAACACATAATATGATTGCTTCAAAAAATTTATTTACAGCGGTATCACTAATTATTACAATGGTGATTTCATCTGCAGACATTTTTGCCCAAAGTTCAATTGAAGGACAATGGAAGACTAAGGATGATGAAACTGGTAGGATTAAAAGTATTGTCGAAATAACTGAAAAAGACGGAAAATACTACGGCACTATAGTCGAGTTATTTAGACTTCCAGAAGAAGATCAAGATCCATATTGTGACAAATGTGAAGACGACAGAAAAGACCAAAGAATTTTAGGAATGGAGATAGTTCGAGATATGGAACCATCAAAGAAAAATAACGAGTGGACTGATGGAACTATTCTTGACCCAAAAAAGGGATCGATTTACGATTGCGAAATGTGGATTGAGGATGATGATGTAAACACATTAAAAGTTAGGGGTTACATCTGGTTTGTTTTCCGCACCCAAGAGTGGTACAGAGTTACTGAGTAGATTTAATTACTTCAAGTAATTTTTCAGCCTGCTTCATTCGAGTGTATGGAGCAGGATTTGCAGGAGATTGATTCTTTAAATTTTCAATCATGTCAAGACATGATTCTGCATCAGAGTGTTGTGCATGTGGCAATCCTAAATCACTTAATAGTGAGGCCAAATCTCCTTGTGACCTACAGACCGAAATAATGGGTTTAGATGTTGCGAGATACTCAAACAACTTACCTGGAGTACTTTTTGTAGCAGATTCTGTATTGTTGTGAATCATCAAAAGAGCATCGCATTTAAGCATTTCTTCAATTGAATTCTTATGTGACAAAAGCCCAATTAAATCTGTGTTTTCACTTAGGCCAAACTCTTTTAAATCATTTTTAATCTCATCACTTACACTTCCCGCTAAAACTAGTTCGATTTCCCTTCCATTACTCTTCATTTTTGCTAGAGCCTCCCATAATCCAGTTGCATTTCTTGAACCGTGCAATGCTCCAAAATGACCTATTCTCAATGAAGAACGGTTTTGAGATTTGGGTAGAGATTTTGGAAAATCTGCTGCATCCCATCCGTTTGGGATAACAACACATATTGCCTTTTTATCTCCAACTAATTTTTTAGAAGCACCTCTTGAAGTTACAATTAACCGATCTGCTAATCCTGAAACTTTTTGTTCTAAAAATTCCATCTTCTCTTTGGCCCTTTTTCCCATTTTAAAGTCTGCCAAATAATCCATATCTGACCAAGGATCTCTAAAATCAGCAATCCATGGAATTTGTGGATTTACATTCTTTATTCCCAATCCAATTAGGTGCATACTATGAGGAGGCCCAGTTGTAATAATTGCATCAACTGAATTTTCAGCTAGCCATTTTTTCAAGAACACAACGGAAGGTTTAACCCATCCAACCCTTGCATCAGGCACATAAAAATTCCCACGAACCCAAAGCGATAATTTTGATATAAGAGATTTTTTCGACCCACTACCAGATGCTCCCATCCTTTGAGAGGCTGATTTCCCAGTTAAGTTTTTTAACACTCTTGATGGCTCTTTTATTGGCAAAGTCAATACCTCAACTCCTTCCGGTACTTCATCAACCAAGCTAGAGTCAAGTACTGGAACATCTGGGTTCGAAGGCGTATAAACGACACATTCGCAACCTAATTTATCAAGATAGGTTGCGAATTTCAACCAACGCTGAACGCCACCCCCTCCCGATGGAGGCCAATAATATGTAACGATGAGCACTTTCATTTCATATCAAGTTCAAGCCCAAAACTTCTTTTTAGGGTCCAATACTACGCAATATTCACAGAAGTTAGAATCGTGATTGTGCTCAAGTTCATGCCCCTCAGTGCCGAGAATTTCCAGTCTAGTTTGTATCCAATAAAGCAGTTTATTAACTGAATCCATAGTGATTTTATCATCTCCATCTATCTCAAGAGAGAGTAATCCTGATTTTGAGTTTTTGCCTGATCTAATACCTGCACTTACAAAATCACTTTCACCGTACTCATGATTTTTAAGCAACATTGCGCAATAAACGAGAAGTTGAATAGCTTGGGTTTTTTTGCCTGAATCAAATTGATTATTAAAATCAGCTTTTAATCTTAAATCCGTATTTATGGTTTTGCCAGTCTTATAATCGACTACTCGGATTACACCATCAGCTTCTTCTACTTTGTCAGCATGACCTTTAAATGCGATTTGTTTTCCATTTCCTAAAACATAATTGGCATTAAGTTCAGCTTCTACTCCCTTTAATATTATGGTCTCAGGATTTGGAGCTTTCATCTCATTTATCTCCTTTTTTAATAATTTACTAATTGTAGATCTTGCTGATTCAATTAAAATCAGATTCTCTCCAGTTTTAGCAATACTTGTGTTGTAGTGTTTGGTCGTAGCATCTTCAAGCAACGAGTCGAGATTTTCTAAAATAGAATCTAAATGATGTGGTTTGAGTGTTTTGTTTATTTCACTTTTAAGACCTTCCTCAAAAACAAAGTGTACAATTGATCCAATGGTATTTGATTCCATACTTTCTTGAAGATCTCTTTGCTCTTGCAATTTTAAAAGGTAGCGGTATGCAAAATTTCGTTCACAGCTCACCATTTTATTTATTGCTGAAGGTGACATTCCTTTTTCAGACCACTTGTCTAATCGTTCACGCAACTCATCTGAAAGTTTTAAAGGAGGAATTGTAGGTCTTTCACCAGGTAATGGCATTTTGAATTTTAATTCAGCCAAATCTAGAAGCTTGCCTTTGGGTTTGGGCTTAAAAGTTGACTTTACCTGTAAGATGTATCTGCTAATTTCAGTTCCTTCATTTGTAGTCCCCTCAGTCTTAAAAAGAAAATGAACATTTTGCGACCTGTTAAGTAAACGATAAAAGCTATAAGCATAGGTTGATTCTTTTTCATAACGGCCTGGCATTTTAAGCCCCAACTTCAAATCAAGAGGAATGAAGCTGTCATTGATTTCATGCTTTGGAAGCTTTCCTTCATTGCAGTCTAAAATGTAAACATTATCGTAATCTAATGAACGAGTTTCAGTCAGCCCCATAATTTGAAGCCCCTCGGCAGGTTCTCCAATTAAATCAATTTTCTGAGTTGACAAAAGTTTCTTTAATAAAGCTTTTACGTCTTTTGCTGTTGAACACGGTGAGTGTGAAGATTGTAATCTAAACACCATGGCTACGGATTTTCTAACACAATCCCATCCAGCTTTAATCCAAGGGTCTTTACAATCTTGTAAATTTTGGAATACCAAATTCGACCAATCTATCATAGCGTCTAAATATTCGTCAGCCTCATCTGAGCATAGGGGGTTTAATTTTTTCGAAAAGTCAAAAACGGGACCACTTGAATATTCTTTTAAGTGAGTAGGGCTAACCCAAACCAAGTGATTTTTGGCCAATTTGTGCAATACATTTTGTGAGTCCTTAGAAAATTCTTTACTGTGAAATGCATTAGAAATTAATGGATGATTTAGAATTGACATCAACTCTTCGTACCTCAAATTAACACCTGATCTTGATGTAATTCTATTCAATAAATTCATAAATGAATAAATGGGAGTTTCTCTTAGATTCATCCCCATTGTCACGTTATACCCTTTCTTTTGTTCAGGAAGTGATTGCATTAAAACAGGAAGTGATGAAGCGTCTGGAACAACTATTACTGTTCTTCCTCTAGAATCTTCACTCATTTCCAAAACCTGTTCTCTCACGTATTGACATGCAGAGAGTAAACTACTGCAATCCACAGCATTTAGTTTGGGGGATTTTACTCCAAGTGATTCTCTAATTTCATGCTGATTTCCCTTCTTGTAATCTCTTACAAAATATCCAGCTTCAGCCTGGTGATCATCAACATAAGCTCTATCAGCATCCCAAATAACTTCTAGTTTTCCAAGTTTATCCCATTTACTTAAAAATCTCTTTTGTGCCTGGTTGATTGCGGTTAAGCCTGCAGCAAAAACTTTAGAATAACCATCAGCTACTCCACTTTCTCCTTGAGAACGTGTGGCCATTGCTAAAGTTGTTTGGCCTCTTTTATCAAGCTCATCATGAAAAGACTTATACAAAGGATAGAGCCTATCCCATTGTTCTGAGAATCTAACCATGTCATCACTCCATTTATCTTGAGCAAAACTCCACTCTTCAATATCTTTTATGTCCTTAAGATTTTTAAAAACACTTTTAGCGTCAAGACAGCTTAAATCGATTTCATTGAAATCATCAAGTGCAACGGAGCCCCATGAAAGAAAGTTATCGAAACCCTTATGACCACCTTCACTATTGAGTTGAACTCCATAAAGAAAAGTAAGAGCTTCTAGTTTATCTATGATCTGCTTTTCTTCTCTCTCAACTACAAAACCACTCAAAGTGAAAACCTTTGGCAATCTTGTAGCCTTTTTAGCAACTCTTGAACATGCTCTGAAAAAGGCAGCCCGCGCTCTAAAACTAGGAACGATCACAGCACAATCCTCAGGTTTATCTTCTGAAAGAACAATACCTGCTACTTCTTCTAAAAAAGAAGTATTTGAAAGTGTTGAAGGTTTGGGTCCTGAATTTTTCACTTGCCGCGTTTTTCCTCTAAGATAATTAAGTTGTTTTGAGTGTAGATGTCATCTGGATCTAATTCAAGTGCCTTTTTATAATCAGCTATTGCACCATTATCATCTCCAGCGATTTGTTTCATCCATCCCCTTGCAGCAAATCTGTAGCCATAATCTGGTTGAAGTTCAGCAGCTTTATCTAGATCGAGAATTGCTTCTGTAACTCTACCCAAATTAAATTTACATATTCCCATATCGTGAAATGAATTGGGGTCCTTTTCAGCATCATCTGACTTTTCATGCCACTTTTCCCATTCAACAAGTGCAAGAATCCACTCCTTGTTTTTCATATGCTCTTCAGCACAATTTCTAATGTCTTTATTACTCACAATGCTAAGTTGCACTTAATTGAACTAAATCGCTATTTCTATTGTAAGTTTATGGTTCTTACTCATCAAAACTGGGATAACAAGTGGTTAAGCCACAATTTGATCTAACCGATAAACTGACGTTCAACGTACCTGCAAAAAGCAGTTTTTACATTGAAGTCTTTTCGGACGAGGAATTGCACGATGCTCTTTCTTGGGCCCAAACAAACTCCCAACCCATCCTTATTCTCGGTGGCGGAAGTAATATGCTTTTTCATAGAAACTTTGACGGCCTCGTTATTCAAATATCCCACAAAGGAATTGAAATCCTAAACGATGACGGTCAGTTCATAGACGTCGTTGTTGGAGCCGGAGAAGATTGGCATAAGTTCGTCCTCCATACTATTGAAAAAGGGTGGGGTGGCCTTGAAAATCTAAGCCTTATCCCTGGCTGTGTAGGTGCCAGCCCCATGCAAAACATTGGTGCGTACGGAGTCGAAATCGTTGATTTCCTCAAATACGTTGAAGCCATTAATCTCAGCTCGGGCAAGCTCCATCGATTTTCAGTAAAAGAATGCGAACTCGGCTATCGCGACTCCATTTTCAAGGGACGCGAAAAAGGCAAGTGGGCGATAACTCGTGTGGCATACACCCTTAACAGAAAATCACCATTGAATACAAGCTACGGAGCGATAGAAGACGAGCTGAAGAATATTCCTGTAGAGGAGAGAACTCATAAGGACGTAAGCGATGCAGTCATTAGAATAAGACAATCTAAACTCCCTGATCCTACAGTTTTAGGTAATGCTGGGTCATTTTTTAAAAACCCTATAATCGATAAATCAATATTTGAAAAAATCGAAAAAGAACATCCGGGATTGCCAAATTATCCTCAAGGAGAAAATAATGTAAAACTTGCTGCGGGATGGTTGATTGATAAAGCAGGATGGAAAGGTCATGATAGGGGAACTCATGGAGTGCACGATATGCAAGCCCTTGTTTTAGTTAATAGGGGTGGTGCAACAGGAAGTGATATTTGGGCACTAGCTGAGGATATTATGGAGAGTGTTAAAGAGAAGTTTGGGATACAACTCGAAACAGAAGTAAATCAGATCAGATAGATCTAAAATGGATCCTGGAAATCAGGATTGTTGATATAAGTTTCGTCTGTTAATGTGTGTAAGAAAGCTATAAGAGCTTCCTTTTGGGCTGGCGCTAACTGTAATCCTCCTGTAGTGTATTTCATAAATGTGTCGATGGTTGAAGAAGGAATTCCACCACTATTGTAATGATCAACTACTTCTTCTAGTGATGTAAATCGTCCATCGTGCATATAAGGAGCGCTCAGTGCGACATTTCTTAAAGTTGGAGTTTTGAATAAACCAGAATCTAAAGGCCAGCCAGTAACGTTAAATCTTCCTGGGTCGTTTTCAAAGGAAGCATCAAGTCCATTGTTGTGAAATAGGTAATCTGAAAATTGAAGTCCAGCTTCTCCATGACAATGAAAACAATCAGCCCCAAATTCTCCACCTGGGTTTATTTCGGGATCGCCACCTTCTTTTAGAAAGAGCTGATATCCCATATACTCTTGATTTGTCAATTGCGCTTCGCCTCTACGATATCTATCAAATTTGCTATCTGATGAAATCATCGTTCTAATAAATTGAGCAATTGCTTTTACCGCTAAATCTTCGGTTATTTCATCTTCGCCGAAGGCATCCCAAAACATCTGAGGATAGTCAACACTAAAGTCGTCATTTTGTAATCTATCCTCTACAACTTCCCAAGCAACATTCATTTCAAGAGGGTGTTCGACTGGGTCTCTGATTTGGTCTTCAAGAGAAAGAGCTCTACCATCCCAAAAGAAGGAAGTAGACCATCCGAGGTTGATAATTGCACTTGCATTTCTATCACCCAAAGTTCCATTTACACCAGAGCTAAATTGATCTGGATCTGAAAAATTAGCTTCTGGAGAATGGCAACTCCCACATGAAATGGAGTAATCTAGACTAAGCCCTTTTTCCCAAAATAAATGCCTCCCCAATTTTATTCCTTCAACTGTCAAAGGATTATCTGCTGGGATATCCATAGGTGGAAAAAAAGCTGGAATTTCTAGATTATATGCAGTTGCTTCCCACTGTGGTTCGCAACATTCGCAACCAGGAATTAGCATAATGCAAACGATTATTGCTGTATTGATTCTATTCAGCAATCGACCACGCATCTTCAAGTAGGTTAACATATCTCTCAGCCAATTCAACATTGTCTAGAGTATGTGTAATTCCGTTATTTAATAAATCTAATTCATCCTCAGTTGACGAAATAGAAGCGCCTAAATCAATTGCAATATTGAATTCGTGATTTTCCTCTGCTCCGATACAAACATTTTCATCAAGCTCTAAAACTACTTCCCTATAAAGCGGATCAGTTCCAGTGTGAAAAGCAAAAGGATTTGTAAATTCCTCACCATCAGTGGTGGCAACTTTACCTTCGAATTTTGTGAAAATATAACCTGTAGCCCAAGTCCAATACATTCCAGCACCACCAACAATTCCTAATGGATGATCATTTGGAAATGTGGCCGGTGCGTTATCAAGTAAATTGTAACTAGGGTCAACTCCAACCCCAAATCTTAAAGCATCTATTTCAACACCTCTTTTTAATAATGTTGCTTCAAATTCAGCGGACGTGCGTTCAGTTGATGGCATGAATTCTACAAGGTCAATGGATCCTGAAGCAATCCAATTCCCGTCCACATCTCTTATGCTAATATTGTCAATGTAGCATTTGAACTTTTCTAATCTTAGAGGCATTGATCCTTGATATAAAACAGTGTCTCCAATTGAGACATTTTCTCCATACCATGCTAGACTCAAATTCAAATCCACTTTTGTAGAGTCTTTATTTTTCCAACATGACGAAAAAGTCATCACTAATATGATGGCTAATAAGGTTGAAAAAAAGTTTGGCCTAAAGATTCTATTCATATACTCTTGACGTCTATTTTGCGCATAAGTTGCACAAATAAAGATATACCAACTTAATATGACTCACAAGGGGGGGAATTTTGAAATAGTTAGAGCTTCTGCAGGTTCAGGCAAAACCTTCAGGCTGGTTCTAATGTATTTAGAGTGTGCCCTGAAGGAACCTAACCCTAGATATTTTAGTAGAATTTTAGCTCTGACATTTACAAATAAGGCAGCTGCTGAGATGAAATCTCGCATTCTTGAAGATTTGGATGGATTAGTGGTAGGTGAAAGTGATAAGATGGAGTTATTGAGTAAATCCCTTGGATTAAAATCTTCAGAAATACAGAAAAGGGCAACTCTACTAAACAAGGAAATGCTTCATAGGTATAGCGACATCAGCGTTATGACAATTGATAAATTCGTCAACAAGCTGGTGAAGAGTTTTGCGCGGGATTTGGCTTTAGAACAGGATTATAGAATTGAAATTGATTCTAATAAAGTACTTGAAGATGCGGTTTCACAGCTTTTAGACAAATTAGGAACTCCAGGAAATTCAGAATTAACAGCTTTGCTGAAAAGTTTTGCCTTGAACAAGGTCGATGACGACCAAGACTCATCTGTTCGAAGACCATTAACACAACTTGGAAAGACTTTAATGCAGGAAAACATGAAGGACGTAATTGATGTGCTGTCTGATATTGACCCTGCTCAGTTCAAAAAAATAAGCGATGATCTAAGGCGTGCAACAAAAAAATCAGAAGATCAATTTTTTGCAATTGTAGATAATGCGTTAAATGAATTGAAAGTTGCGTCAATTGATAATTATCTGCCTCAAAGAGGAAGTATTAAAAAAATACTTACTGATCTCAGATGGGTGGAAATAGCAGACCCTACAAAGACCTTCAAAAACATCATTAATGATCCGCATAAAATGGTTTTGGCTAGCGCTCCTACTGCTATAAAAGATAAAACCGAATCTCTACATCCATTTTTGGAAAAGGTCTATAACAAATTACTAGACATAAGCCCCATTTCCACAAAAGGGAAAAATCATTTTCTATCTAAAAAGCTAAATAACAGGATTGCTCTTATGGGGACTTTAGCTGCTCTTCATCAAGAAATTGAAAAAGTCCAAATCGACAATAACATCAGAACTTTTCATGCAATGCATGAGAGAATTTCTGATATAGTTAGGAATAATCCCGCACCATTTATATATGAAAAACTAGGAGAGAGGTATAATCATATTTTCATGGATGAATTCCAGGACACCTCTATTACACAATGGCATAATCTCGTTGTTCTGTATCATCATTCAATTAGTAATGACAATAGAACATTAGTAGTAGGGGATGGTAAGCAGGCAATTTATAGGTTTAGAAATGGAGATTATAAGCAGTTAATGGATTTGCCAAATCTCCAACCTGGAGATTTAGGGGAGGCATTAAAAGATGCTGAAAACTCATTTAATCTAGCCAATAATCCGAGTTCACTTGACGACAACTTCAGATCGGGAAGAAAAATAGTAGAGTGGAATAATGATCTGTTTGAAGCGATGTCAAAAGTTATTTCGCCTGAATTAAAAGATGTTTATTCGGAACTGAAACAAACTCCAAAAACAAATTTTAATGGTGGAGTTTATTTAGATTTTGCTGTAGAAAAAACTAAAGACTTAAGAAGGGAAATTTATACTGACCAAATAGTTAAGAGAATAAAGTATTACAAATCACTTAATTACAAATTAGGTGATATAACAATCTTAGTTAGGGATAATGAAACTGGTTCAAAACTTGCTCAAGATCTTTTAGCAAATGGAATAACTCCATCAACAGAAGAAAGCCTTCAACTAGGAAGACATCCTGGCCCCATAGCTGTAGTTGCATTTATGAGATGGCTTTTAAGGCCTCTTGACTATAGACAAAGTGCTATCATTTTACAATGTGCTTGCGCAATGTCTCAAGACTCAGATCCAATTGATGAATCTGAAATTCTAGAAAAATTTGTAATTATTACTGAAGGGAAGAAAGCTGTTTTTGAAACTGAAAAAATGCTTAAAATGTTATTCCCAGATCTAAGTTTTTCTACTTCTGGGCCATTAGCTTCTTTCATAGGTCAGGTTTGCAATGCAATGGGAATTACAGAAAAATATCCCGCATACACTGAAGCATTAATGGAGCTCGCTCACAAAGTAAATAGCACTGATGAAAGTGGTATACATGGATTTTTACGAGTTTGGGATCAAAAGGGTAAAGAAGAAAGCATAGCTACAGGAAAATCAAAGAAGTCAGTCCAAATTATGACTGTACACAAGGCAAAAGGTCTTGCATTCAAAATTGTTATTTCACTTATTCCCACTCGAAATTTTAAGAACTTCAGTGGAGTCATTCCAGTTGACCTAAGTGTGGGAAATGATATGCCTATCAGTGCAGCTATGTTGGAAAATTCAGATATGAAGGACACCATTTTGGAAGGTCAAAGGCAGGAAGAATTAAACAGAGTTTTACTGGACAATATCAATGTTACCTATGTCGCTTTGACTAGGCCTGTAGAAAGGCTTGATGTGATTTTAGAACTAGAAAAATTTGATTTTGATCAACCGTCCAATATGTCTGAACTGATAGTTTGGTCTTTAGAAAAAGTCTACAATTCTAAAGTTTTACCTGGAGACCAAACCACAGATTTTTCAGCTCAAAAAGTCAAAATCAAAAAGGAAGATGTTGTTGAATTGAGATTCCCTAAAGGAATAATCACTGGCGAAAAAATTGATCAATTAATTGTTGTGCCGGATTCAGAAGAAGATTCAACTCAACCTAGCAAAATGTCACCTATGGAAATTGGAAGTGAGGTTCATAGGATTTTAGAGTCAGTAAGCTCGGAAGAAGATTGGCCTGAGATAAAACAGAATGTAAAAAGAGGAATGACTATAGGTGAGAGTGATGCAAATTTGATTTTAGAAAGAGTAGAAAGTGTAATTAAAGGAGAAGAGACTAAGAAGTATTTTGAGAGAGGATTACACGTAGAAATGGAACAATCATTTGTAAGTTCTATGGGTGAAATTTTAAGGCCAGATAGAATCGTATGTAAAGAAAATTTTTGGACAGTTATAGATTTTAAGTCATCAGAAAAGCGACTTGAAGATCATAAAATTCAAGTTCAACAATATTGTGAGATTTTATCAGAAATAGAAGGCCCAAATGTTGAAGGGATTCTCATTTATACAGACCCCTTAAAAGTTCTGAAAGTAGTGTAATTCATCATTATATTCGGTGGTCCAAGTCAAACACAATGATAAGACCTAACCTTGTACTACTAATTTGTTCTTTTTCACTAGTACTTTCTAGCGCTACAGCACAAGAAATGGAAATGCGAAAAGGCATTTTAGTACCTGTAAATAACGATGTAGAACTTGTTCAACAACGCGCTTCAGCATGTGCTCCTGCAACAGCACTTCGTGATTTAGAGTGGAATAATGTTCAGGCATTGATAGAAAACGGAGGTACACTTTGGTATGATAGAGCAATCAATATGGGAGCACATTATGTGCCAAAGGAATTAGGAGTTAGTGTTTGTTATGGTGGCGCATTATGGCTAGGAGGAATTTCCCCTGACCAACAATTAAAACTTGCCGCAGTAAAGTATAGATGGAATGGAAATGACTTTTGGCCTGGTCCACTGACTAATACTGGCGAGGCAGAGGTTGATGCTGAAACTTGCCAAGAGTTTGACCATTTTACAATTAGTTACAGAACTGACGCAATGCGTCATAGACAATACCACGATGCACTAGCAGAAGGGACAGTTGCAGATGTTTTTCCAAATGGTTACGCAATTCCACCTTATTTCTTTGATTACCCTGCGCATGGAAATACTGGGAAAGGCCAAGACTATTACTTAGCTCCTTTTCTAGATTATGACGGAGACGGGAATTACAATCCCTTAAATGGAGACTATCCTTGGTATGATTTCCTCCAACAAATAGATTGCTCAGAAAGGAGGCGTGAGGATGTTGTGCCTCTTTATGGAGACCAAAATTTTTACTGGATTTTTAATGACAAGGGAAATGTTCACTCTGAATCTCAGGGAGAACCAATTGGAATGGAAATTCGTGCACAAGCTTTTGCCTTTGCTACAAATGACGAGGTGAACAACATGACATTCTATAATTATGTACTGATTAACCAAGGAACACAAACACTAACTGACACTTATTTTGCTCAGTGGGTAGATTCTGATCTTGGGGGTCACGTTGATGATTATGTTGGATGTGATGTTCAAAGAGGATTAGGATATTCTTACAATGGCGATGCTTTTGATGAACAAACATCATTTTCACTTGGATATGGATATCACCCTCCTGCTATGGGTGTAGATTTTTTCGAAGGACCTTATCAGGATGAAGATGGAATAGACAATCCATTAACTTCAATTTTTACTGACGCTGTTGATTCTTTAGGAATTCCATATGATGGGATCGGAATTGGATATGGAGATGGTGTTATTGATAATGAAAGGTACGGGATGAGAAAATTCCTTTACTACAATTGGAATTATGGGGATAATGGTCAGCCAACCCAAGCACTACATTATTATAATTACATGAAAGGCTATTGGAAAAATGGCCAAAGAATGTCATATGGTGGAGATGGAATAAGTGTTTCTACTGGGACAAATCTAGAAATTCCAGCAGATTACATGTTCCCAGGAGAAACTGACCCATATAGATGGGGAACTCAAGGAATAGTTGTAGATGAATGGTCGGAATTTCAATCTGATAACCCACCAGGAGATAGGCTTTTTCTACAATCTGCAGGGCCATTCACTCTTGAGCCTGGTGATTACAACAACATTACAGTAGGAATGGTGTTCGCTAGAGCTACAGGAGGTGAGCCATTTGAATCTGTTAAGCTTTTAAGGCTTGCGGATGATAAAGCCCAAAGTCTTTTCGACAATTGTTTTGAAATTGTTAGCGGTCCTGACGCTCCTGACGTAGTAATTCAAGAATTAGAAAACGAGCTTATCCTATACCTAACAAATGACAACCCTCTTTCTAACAATTTCCAAGAAACATTTACAGCAATAGATCCATCAATTCCTAAAGAATTTGAGGATGGAACTCAATTAACAGATTTAGATAGGTCATATGTTTTTGAAGGATATCAGATCTATCAATTAGCTGACGAGACGGTTTCACCAACTGATTTAGGTGATATAGAAAAGGCTAGGCTGATTTTCCAATGTGATGTTGCAAATGATGTAAGCATTATTAAAAATTATATCTATAATGAAGAGATGGAAGAGAGCATTCCAACTCTTATGGTAAATGGAGAAAATGAAGGAATACAACATAGCTTCCGCGTAGTAAATGACGCATTTGCTCAGGGTGATAACAAATTAATAAATCACCGTACTTATTACTTTATGGCCCTTGCTTATGGTTACAATAATTATCAGGATTTTGACATTACTACAGGAACCGGCCAAGATGTTCAATTCAAGGCCTCTCGTAAAAGTGCCCTTGGTTCCATCAAAACATTTACAGGCGTACCTCATGCTCCTTTCCCAGAATCTGGCGGAACGATACAATATGCAAATTATGGAGATGGAGTTATTGTAACTCGTCTTGAGGGTAAGGGTA
>MDSY01032103.1_pt1 | contig 20525 bp, 18 predicted proteins | sample 811131 | NCBI WGS metagenome assembly MDSY01 (sample SAMN05326643, study PRJNA326480) | marine metagenome | isolation source: seawater | place: Atlantic Ocean: South West | collected 2010
CTAAGGTAACTAAAACAACTAAGGCAACTAAAACAACTAAGGCAACTAAAACAACTAAGGCAACTAAAACAACTAAGGCAAACCCTAGTCCGTCAAAAAAATAATGGTTTGCCAGCCTACATAGGCCATTATTAAAGCACCGAATACGTGACTAACTAGAAATAAAAAACTTGTTTGCACTTCTCCTTTTTGTAAAAAAGAAAAAATGTCAGAGGTGTAGGCAGAAAACGTTGTAAGGCCACCTAAAAATCCAACATTTATAAACAGCTTTAATTCCTCACTAATCTGTGAGGTGGTTGTTTGAAAATAAGCAATTGATAGCCCCATCAAAAATCCACCTAGGAGGTTTACTGCAAGCGTTCCTAATGGTAATGTTGGGTATAAAAGATATAAAAGATATCCTACCCCCCACCTAAGCCACGCGCCTATCGCTGCAGCAACACCAACTACCAGGAAATTTGTTAGATTAAACATTAAAACTATACTTTAATGAAGTGTTCGCGATAATATTTTAGCTCTTCAATTGATTCTAAAATATCTGCTAACGCCTCATGTTTGCCTTTCTTCTTAAATCCTTCAATTAGTTCTGGTTTCCATCTCTTTGCAAGTTCTTTAAACACACTAACGTCAAGATTGCGATAATGAAAATATGACTCCAAGTTAGGCATATGTTTAGCCATAAATCTTCGATCCTGACAAATTGAATTCCCACACATTGGAGATTTATTCTTTCCTACATATTTACTAATAAATTCCAATAATTGATGAGTTGCTCCATCTTCATTGGTCTTAGAGTTCTTAACTTTCTCTATTAAGCCTGACTTACCATGGGTAGATTGATTCCATGAATCCATTTTTGCCAAAACATCATCAGACTGGTTTATTACTAAAACTGGACTTTCAGCAAGAATCTTTAGAAAAGGGTCAGTTACAATAACTGCAATCTCAAGAATTTTATCTGTTTCAGTATTAAGTCCGCTCATTTCCATATCTAACCATATTAAATTGTCATTACTTTTACTCATCATGATTTCCATTAAAATTTTATATTAGTTTCATTTTAAACTTACTTTTATTGAGATTTTACCTCACAATAGTTCTTTTATCTTTAAGCAACTATTATGTCACTTACTTTCTACTATTTATTTATTTTTTTACTACTTACAACAACATTTTTTCAAGCGTGGCTTTCGAAAAGACATATAAACCATGTTCAAAGAAATAAATCAAAAGTCCCAGCGCCCTTCTCTCAAACAATATCTATAAAAGATCATAAAAAAGCAGCTGATTATACTATTTCTAAATCTTATATTGGAATAATTGATTTATTTATACAAGCCATATTTTTATATCTAATAACAATTGGTGGTGGAATAAATATTCTTACTGATATCTTCGGTAATTTGACCGACAATAAATTACTCACCGGGTCTATGGTCATTGTATCAGTTATGCTTTTATCATCTCTAATAGATCTTCCTTTAAGTATATATAAAATTTTTAATATTGACGAAAGGTTTGGATTTAATCGAATGACCTTTAAAATTTTCGTAACAGATCTAATCAAACAATCCGTCCTAAGTATTATCATTGGAGTCCCAATACTTTTAGTTTCATTATGGATTATTTCAAACTTAGGAGGTCTTTGGTGGTTTTGGCTGTGGCTATTTATTTCCTTTTTCAATTTTTTGATGTTAACACTTTATCCACTATATATTGCTCCATTTTTTAACAAATTCCTTCCATTAAAAGACAAAAAACTTAAAGTTAAAATTGAAAAATTACTCTTAAAATGTGGTTTTAAGTCTGGTGGGCTTTATGTAATGAATGGCTCTCTAAGAAGTAATCATGGAAATGCGTATTTTACTGGTTTTGGAAATTCTAAAAGAATAGTCTTTTTCGATACGCTTCTAGAAAAACTCTCCCATAGAGAAATTGAAGCTGTTTTAGCTCATGAGCTTGGTCATTTTCATCACAATCATGTAAAAAAAAGAATTATTATGATGTTTTTAATTAGCTTTATAGGTTTATACGTTTTAGGTATTTTAAAGGATAGTTTTTGGTTTTATGAGTCATTAGGCGTCATCCAAAATGATGCGAATGGGTTATTGCTATTTTTACTTGTCTCTCCTCTATTCATATTTTTTATTCGACCTTTAATTGCATATTATTCAAGAAAAAATGAATTTGAAGCAGATGAATATGCATGCAGATACTCAAACGCAAAAGATTTAAAGCTTTCATTAATAAAGTTATATAGAGATAATGCTTCCACATTAACACCTGATCCTCTTCATTCAAGTTTTTATGACTCTCATCCACCTGCACTTGAGAGAATAAGTACAATAGATAAAATTTAATGGAAATTACTACGAAGCTAGAATTTGATGCTGGCCACAGAATTCCCCACCATAAAAGTGTTTGCAAAAATCTTCATGGGCACAGATATACTATAGAAGTAACAATTAAAGGTGATGTTGTTTCAGACATATCAGATACAGATTTTGGAATGGTTATGGACTTTAAAGATGCTAAAGATCTAATAAAAAAAACTATTGTCGAAAAATGGGATCACTCATTTATAGTTTATAAAGATGACTCAGAGGTGCTTGATTTCCTCAACTCACTCGATAAACATAAAACTGTTATTTTTCCATTAGTTCCTACCGCCGAAAATATGGCTTTAGTGGCAATGAATAAATTAAAAATTGCTTTTACTGAAAATTTTAAACTATCTATTAAGCCAATTAAAGTCCGACTATATGAAACTCCAAATAACTGGGCAGATGCCTACTAGAAGTTATTATTTTCAACCTTAATTTTAGAAATAAAATCATCATGTGCTTTTAACTCTTCTTTGTCAGGATTGATGATAAGCAGATTCTCTTGGTCGGCATCTTTTAAATTTATATTATTGGGGCTCCGGGAAAAATCTATCGAAAAAGCTTCTTGCCCTCTAGTCATACTGAGGTAAACATCTCCAAGTAACTGAGCGTCTAAAAGTGCTCCGTGAAAGCTCCTCGAGGTGTTATCAATATTATAGGCTTTACATAGGGCATCTAGATTATTCCTTTGTCCAGGTCTAATTTCTTTTGCTAGCTTCAATGAGTCAAAAATAGTAAGCGGTTGCTTATGTAATTTATCAAAACTAATCTTACCTAGCTCCATATTTATGAATCCAACATCAAAAGGGGCATTATGAATGATAACCTCTGAATCCTTTATAAAATCTAAGAATTCAGATACAACATCTTTAAAAAGAGGCTTGTCTTGAAGGAATTCTAAAGTTATTCCATGAACCTCTTGAGCTGCTGGATCTATTTCTCTAGAAGGGTTTAGATATGTATGGAAATGATTACTTGTTAATTGCCGATTATTCATCTCAACGGCAGCAATTTCAATTACCCTATGACCTTGGTTGGGATCAAGGCCAGTGGTCTCTGTGTCAAGAAAAATTTGCCTCATAATGACTTCCCTTTATCAAGAACACCTTGATTTGCTAAAAAATCAGCACGGTCATTTTCTGGATGGCCAGAGTGACCTTTTACCCACATCCAATTAACTCTTATCTTGGAATTTAAACTATCTAGCTGAACCCATAAATCTTTATTCTTTACATCTTTTCTATTGCTCGTTCTCCAGCCATTAATTTTCCACTTATCAATCCATTCGTTAATTCCCTTTTGAACATAAGTTGAATCAGTAAAGACTGTAATTTCAGATTTTTTGTCAATAGACCTAAGAGCCATTATTACAGCCATAATTTCCATCCTGTTGTTTGTTGTATTGCCTTCCCCACCGTATATTTCATTTTCTACACCATTTTCGATTATTAATGCACCCCAGCCACCAGGACCAGGGTTTCCCTTACAAGCGCCGTCCGTATATATATTGATCATATTAAGCTCATTCCTCTTTTAAGGTTGTTGATTTTTTTAGATTCTTCCACTTTGGTTTGATTGGGGTTAGGCCAATCACTTTTTTTTGTACAACTATCGAATATAGATTACCAAAGAGTGGTAACCAACGACTACCAATTTTTTCCAGAGTGCCACTAAATGAATAATTATCATCAGAAAATATAAGTTGATAATTTGAAATCTCGGCTTCAGAAATGGAAAAGCCTGCATCTTTTAATTGGCTCTGAATCTCAGACATACTTACAAATTTAGAATTCCAAGGGAACTGCATACTAAATGAAAAGAAATTCCTGATTCCTGCAAAGCTGAAAGGGTTAAATGAAATTATAATTAAATGCCCTCCAGGGATTAATGTCCGAAACAACTCATCAAACATTTTTTTATTATATCCTTGCTCGATAAAATGAGGACAAATAATTAAATCAATCGACTCCTCTGCAAAAGGCATAAAAGAAGAATCAAAACAAATATTTCTCAAAACTCCATCAGTAAAAAAATGCTTAGTAATTCGGGAGTTCTCAAGAAAGTCGCCAAAAGCTCCCCCCAATTGAAGTGCAAAATAACCAAATTTATCTTCGGTAAATTTATCAATAATTATTTTTTCTTGCACTATAAGGCTTTTTGCAGTTTTTGATTTAAACCAATTCATAATTTTAAAAATAACATAAAAACAAGGTAAACTTAAGGTATATATGCATTCAAATTTTCCTCAAAATATTAATATAAATATACTACCAATTAAAGCATTCAAGGATAACTATATTTGGTTAATTCAAGAAAAACTTAACGGGGTAATAGTTGACCCAGGTGATGCTAAACCGGTCATAAAAAAACTAAAGGAAAATAATATTGACTTAAAAGCAATTCTGATAACTCACAAACATCATGATCATATAGGAGGGGTTGAGGAGCTAATTAGCTACCACCCAGATGTTCGAATTTATGGGCCAGACTTACGTCTTCCATTCCTTCAAAATATAAAATTTAAATATGAAGTTGTAAAAGAAGGTGATGTAATCTCAATACTTGGAACTAAGCTTAAATTTTACGTAATTGAGACCCCAGGACATACTTCAGACCATATAATCTTTGTTGATAAGGAAAATTTATTTTGTGGTGATACCCTGTTTGCATGTGGTTGTGGAAGGTTATTTGAAGGTACCTATGAAGAAATGTTTAAGTCATTATTGAAAATTTCTTCGCTTAACCCCAATACAAAAGTATACTGTGCTCATGAATACACCAAAGAAAATATTCGATTTGCATTAACGATAGATCCAGACAATTATCAACTAAATGAACGGTATAAGAAATTACAAGATGTCGAGATTACTATTCCATCGATACTTCAAGAAGAGCTTGAAACGAATCCTTTTCTCAGGGTGAAAACAAGCAAAGAATTTAAATTAATTAGAAAGAGAAAAGATGAATTTTAAGAACAATCACCTATTAAAGACTTTAATATTTCTACTAATAGTTTCATTAGCAATTACTGCACGATCAGAAACAAATGTGTTAGGTCAGCAAATCACATTTATAAATCCTGAAGGAATCATTAAGGATGAGAAAGTAGATAAAAAATCTAGTATTTGGTCAGTAATTAATAGTGGTTACGATATGAAAGAGAGACCGAGTCGAAGAATTCGTAACTATGAGAAATGGTACTCAAAAAGGCCGGAATATGTAAAAAGAATGCTCGAAAGAAGCGAAAAATACCTCTTTCATGTTGTCGGGGAAGTAAAAAAAAGAAATATGCCTATGGAGATAGCACTCTTGCCAATGATAGAAAGTGCATATAATCCAATAGCAACTTCAAGAAAAAAAGCAGCTGGGATGTGGCAGTTTATTCCTTCTACAGGAAAAATATATGGTTTAAAACAAAATTGGTGGGTTGATGAAAGAAGAAGTGTAGTTGAGTCAACAAATGCAGCTTTAAACTATCTAGAAAAGCTTCATAAAGAATTTGGGACATGGGAGTTAGCCCTAGCCTCCTATAATGCAGGTGAAGGAAGGGTAGGCAGAGCAATTAAAAGAAATAAGAGAAATAAAAAACCGACGGGCTATTACAGCCTTCGTCTACCAAAAGAAACAAAAAACTATGTACCAAAACTATTTGCAATTAAAAATATCATAAGCAACCCGAGCAAATATGGTTTAACTTTGCCCAATATAAAAAATAGACCATATTTTGAATATATTGAAGTAACTAACAATATAGACACCCAGCTTGTAGCAAGACTTGCAGAAATATCTATTGAAGAATTCCAGCTCTTAAACCCACAACACAAAAGACCTGTTATCAATGTAAAAAATGTATCTCAAAAAGTAAACTTACCACAACAGAATATACATATATTTAACTATAATTATCATAGCTACGACAAACCTTTATCTAACTGGATAGCTTACAAGCCCAAAAAGAAGGAAAGAGTTGCACAAGTTGCCAAGAAATTTGGTATTGATAGAAAAATACTAATTCAGGTCAATCGTTTGGAGCGTAGGAGATCATTTAGAAGGAACAGTACCATCTTGATACCTAATAAAGATGCTATAACTACATACTTCCCTACAAATGTAAATGAGCTATATAATTACTCATCAATAATTACTCATAAAGTTAAGCCCGGCCAAACCTTAAGCCATATTTCTGACAAATACAATATCTCAGTTAGAGATATAAAAGAATTTAATGAACTACGATCGGATAAAATAATCATAGGTGATACGTTAGACATACCTAAATAATTTCTTAATAATGCACATGAAAAAAAAATCTATATTTTTTAACTTTATCACCCTTACTATTTCGTTGACTTTATTTATAAGTTGCTCTAAGAAAACATCTGAAGTTGTTGATTATAATAAAAAATTTATAAATTCTTTTGGAGGAACTCTCGTCAACGCAATGGCTGGTGAACCTAGCAACCTTATTGCAATGGTTGCCGGTGATTCTGCTTCCTCAGCGATAGCTGGGAATATTTTTAACTCATTAATTAAATATGATGAAAACTTAAATTACGCCCCAGATTTAGCAGAAAGTTGGAAAATATCAAACAATCAAAAAACGATTACTTTTAAATTGAAGAAAAATCTTAAGTGGTCAGATGGATTGCCACTTACTAGTGAAGATGTTTTATTCACGTGGAAATTAATAACCAACCCAACTACACGAACACCATATGGATCAGATTATCAACTTGTCAAAGAAGCATCCACTCCAGATAAATTAACCTTTAAAGTTACTTATGCAAGTAGCTACGCCCCTGCCCTTGATACATGGGCTACATTACATATCCTGCCCAAGCATATTTTAAAAGATGAAGATATTAATAAAACTTTTTTTTCAAGAAACCCAACAGGTTCAAGCTATTACAAACTTGATGAGTGGATTAACGGTCAGCAAGTAGTTCTTAAAGCGAGTAACAATAGTGTTTCAGGGCCCCCTTCAATCAATAAATTGATTTCTAGAATTATTCCTGATACTTCGTCGCAATTTTTGGAATTAACTGCTGACAATATCGACCTTATGAATATAAATCCAATTCAATACCAACGGGTATTCCCTGCAAGAAAAGACTTGCAACAAAAAATTGCTTTGTACAAAGAGCTAGGAAATGGTTACACATATCTTGGCTTTAATCTTAAAAAAGCACCTTTTAACGATATTAGAGTTAGGCAAGCTTTAAATTATGCTATTGATAAAGATGAGGTTATTAACGGGGTGCTCTTAGGATTAGGAGAGTCAATTTCTAGCCCATACAAGCCTGGTACAAGATGGAATAACCCCAATCTTAACCCTTACCCTTATAAACCACAAAAAGCTCTTAAACTTCTATCAGAGGCTGGTTTTGTCAAAAATAATGATGGTTTACTAGTGAAAAATGGTAAACCTTTAAGATTTGAAATTATTACAAACCAAAATAAACAAAGAGAGATGACAGCTGTTTTAATTCAAAGAAGATTGCAAGAAATTGGTGTAGAAGTTTCAATCAGAGTTATTGAATGGGCAAGCTTTGTTAATAGGTTTATCAAAACTGGTGATTTTGATGTTGTAGTTCTTGGCTGGGGCTTGTCACTAGACCCTGACCAGTTTAATATTTGGCATTCCTCGCAACAAGGTCCGGGACAATTTAATTTTCTTGGCTATGAAAATAAAGAAGTCGACAAACTGCTCGAACTTGGTCGAAAAGAACTAAACCCCTTAAAACGAGAAAAAATTTATCATAAGTTTTCTAAATATTTATTAGAAGACTCTCCAATAGTATATCTATATGCTGGTTACGGCTTGAGTGCAGTTCATAAGAGAGTTAAGGGTATAAAGAAACCTGCACCACCAGCGGGGATTTATCACAATAATTACAATTGGTTTATACCAAAACCTCTTCGTAGAAACGAAATACTGGAGCAATAATGATTTCATATTTGATAAAAAGAATTTTATGGATGATACCAATGATGATTGGAATTAGTTTGATATCATTTTTTATCATGCATCTTGCACCAGGAGATGTAACCTCAAGCGAATCCTCATTTAACCCTCGAGCTTCAGAAGAATCTAGACAAAAGTTAAGAGAGTTGTACAACCTTGATAAACCAGTAGTGATTCAATATGGTCTTTGGTTGAAAAGAATTGTAAAGCTTGATTTTGGAAACTCTTTTGCATCTCATCAAAAACCAGTCCTATGGGAGCAAAAAGATAAATCTGGAAATGTTACAAAAGGATTGATACAAGAATCTTTACCAATAACTTTGATGATTAATCTTATAGGAATTTTCATTATATTTTCTATCTCAATCGTACTCGGGACGATTTCTGCAGTCCGGCAAAATACATGGGTTGATAGATCAATAACTTTATTTGTTTTTATTGGGTTTGCAATCCCTGGTTTTTGGTTAGCACTTTTATTAATGTATTGGACGGGAGTCAGCAATCAATGGCTTCCTATATCAGGTCTCCATAGTCCAGGATTTCAAAATCTAAGTAGTTTAGGTCAATTCACAGATCTACTAAAACACTTAGTACTTCCGGTTTCTATATCATCATTGAGTGGTCTAGCAGGCATATCCTTATATGTAAGAAATGGGATGTTAGACATTCTCCACCAAGACTTTATTACTACAGCAAGATCAAAAGGGCTCAAAGAAAAAAAGGTTGTTTTTATTCATGCACTCAAAAATGCGATACTCCCACTCATAACTATCATTGGTCTTTCTATTCCTGGCCTTATTGGTGGATCTGTAATTGCAGAGTCAATTTTTGCCATCCCAGGAATGGGGAAACTTTTTTATGATTCAGTTCTAATGAGAGACTTCCCTGTAATCATGGGAATTTTGACCATCGGGTCTGTTTTAACATTAATAGGAAACTTACTTGCTGATATAGGTTATGCCTGGGCAGATCCTAGAGTCAGGAAAGGTTTAGTTAAGTGAGCGTTTTCTTAAAAAATCCACTTGCAATATCAGGTTTAATTATCATTTTAGTAATTTTAATTTTGGCTTTAATTGCTCCTTTTATCGTGCCATATGATCCTAATTTTATTGATATAAATTCTATCTTATTACCACCATCATTGGCTCACTTAATGGGTACTGATGGTCTTGGTAGGGATGTTTTTTCAAGGATGCTTTATGGTGCCCAAATATCTTTATTAGTAGGCTTCGTGGCGGTAGGTATCGCTACTGTCATTGGGGTTATTTTAGGTTCGCTAGCTGGGTTCTATAGGGGGTGGGTTGATTCATTAATTATGAGGTTTGTAGATATAATGCTATCAATACCAACATTTTTTCTAATTCTAGCTGTAATAGCGTTCCTTACACCATCTATATGGAATATCATGATTGTAATTGGTTTAACTTCATGGATGGGTGTTACACGGCTTGTAAGAGCAGAGTTTTTCAGTCTACGCCAAAGGGAATTCGTTCTAGCAGCAGAGACGATGGGCTCCAGTCATTTTTCAATAATAGTAAAACATCTTCTTCCAAACAGCTTAACACCTATAATCGTTAGCTCAGTTCTTGGTATTGCAAGTGCTGTATTAGTTGAGTCAGGACTAAGCTTCTTGGGTCTGGGTGTTCAGGCGCCCACAGCTTCATGGGGGAATATCCTCACTGATGGTAAAGAATATATTCAGTTTGCATGGTGGTTATCTTTATTTCCAGGTTTAGCCATTCTGATTACTGTATTAGGATATAATTTGTTAGGTGAAGGTCTAAGAGATGTACTAGATCCGAAAAATAAAAACTAATTTAACAGATAAAGAATTAATTATGAGCTTCTTAAAGAACAAAAAAGTATTAATACTTGGACTACTCAGTGATAGATCTATAGCATATGGGATAGCTTCGTCGATGAAGGCGCAAGGCGCTGAGCTCGCATTTACTTATCAAATAGAAAAACATAAAGAAAGAGTAAAAAAGCTAGCATCCCATTTTAATTCAAACATTGTTCTACCATGCGATGTTGCAAATGATTCGGATATTGAAAATCTTTTTCCATTATTAGAAAAAGAATGGCGAAAATTTGACATACTAGTCCATTCAATAGCATTTGTCCCAAAAGATGCATTAAGTGGTGACTTTATTGAATCTACAACACGTGATAATTTCACAATAGCTCATAATATAAGCTCTTATAGTTTCACAGCTCTTGCAAAATCAGCTATTCCATATTTAAATAAAAATTCAAGTCTTTTAACTCTTAGTTATTTAGGGGCAGAAAGAACCATGCCAAATTACAACGTAATGGGTTTAGCAAAAGCAAGTCTTGAAGCGAACGTTCGTTATATGTCACACAGTCTTGGTGATAAAGGGATTAGGGTTAATGCAATTTCAGCAGGACCAATAAAAACTTTAGCAGCATCAGGTATTTCAAATTTTGATAAAATGTATGACTTTAATGAACGTCATTCTGCACTAAAAAGAAATGTGACAACTGAGGAAGTTGGTAATGTTGCAGCATTTTTATGTAGTGATTTAGCATCGGGAGTTACCGGTGAAATTACGTACGTTGACGGCGGAATGAATATTACAGCTGCAGGCACTGTAGATTAATAATAATTTAAAAATCTAAATCAGCATTAGCTTTTAAGTTCGTCATAAAAGCCAAATCTATTTCATCGATAATCATTGCAATATATTCATTATAATAAGTATCAAACGAATCTTTATCTTCTACTTTCTCAGTAACAACCTTATTTAGTTGAACAATTATGAACTCACCCCTACTATCATAAAGACCGGTAAGTGCTGGAAGCACTTTATCATCCATTTTAAATATTGCATTGATAAGAGGGTCTGATAAGCCTTTTCTATCAACCCGATCTATGACTAATTGATCTATCCAATCAACAGTCCTAGATTTTGACTTAACATCATCAATTAATTTAGCACCAGCAGCCATCAAAAGCTTCTGTGATTCAGCTTCCGTGAGGAATTCTTTAATTTTTTCTTTTACTTCTTCAAAAGGCTTAGGAGATGCTGTTCGAAAATCTATAACCCTCGCCGCGACTAAATTATTGGGTGATGCCTCAATTGCTGGAATATTTTTTTTCTCATCTATTGCATTCTTATCAAAAATTGCTTGGGCAAAAGCTTCGTTATTAAAAAACTTTTTTGCATCTTCAAAACTTAGCCATTCACTACTTTCAATTTTTAAGTCAAATTTCTTAGCGACTTCTTGAAGATTTTCGGATTGTTCGTAAACGATATTACTAAAATCTTCAGCATTTGAACCATATTCAGCAAGAGCTGCATTAAATATCAACTCCCCCTTAATTTGATTTTTAACTAATTCGAATTTAACTTCATCTCCTTTTATATCCGTAAGCATGACAATATGAAAACCGAACTCAGTCTTAATAAGTTCAGAAATTTGATTTTTAGACATAGAGAAAACTGTGTCTTCAAAAACTTTAGTCATATCTCCTCTAGAGAAGAAACCGAGATCCCCACCATTTTTTGCAGATTCTGTATCTTGGGAATATTTTTTTGCATTTTTTTGAAAAGTCTTAGGATTTTTCTTAATTTTATTAAGAATGTCTTGAGCATTATCTGCAATTTCTTTTACCTCGGCATCCGATAAATCAGCTCCAACAGTAAATAATATATGTTTTGCTCTCCTTTGCTGTTCTTTCTGATATCTATCGATATTATTAGTAAAATAATTTTTAACTTCTTTATCTGATATCTTTATATTAGGAACAATTCCAGCAACTGAATGAATAATAAAGTTAATCTTTACTTGATCTGGACGGATAAAAGATGATTTACTTTCTTCATATACTTTTTTTAATGCTACATCGGATAGATCAATTTCTTTTTTATAATCATCTTGCTTTAACTCAAATATGCTTACATCTCTCTTTTGGTAAGTTAAATCAACAAGGTGCTGAATTCTATTTTTTGGAGTATAAATAAGCTTTCTCAAACTATCCTTAACCTGCTGTGAGCCAAGATCTTTTTTGATACTAATATCAAATTTCTTAGGTGTGAGGTTATTTATTTTTAAAACTTGATCATATTGCTCTTGTGAAAATTTTCCATCTTTTTGAAATTCAGGCATACCTGATATATATGTTCCAACTTGCTTATCACTAATATAAAAACCTAAATCCTTAACTGCTTGGCTAACAAGTTTCTTACTTATTAGCTTATCTAGAACAGCTTTTTTAAACTCTAAGCTTGCAAAAACTTCAGGGTTTGTTGACTCGTCTTGACTTTTAATTTGAGCAATAAATTGACTTTCAGTCTTTTGAAGTTCTTGAGAGGTTATTGCTTCTCCATTAACGGAGCCAATACTTATATTACTACCAACTGATGATAGATATGAATCAATTCCGAAAAGTGCAAAAGGAATAATTATGATTATTAAGATAACCTTAGCAAAAGTAGTTTGTGTCCTACTTCGAATTTGTTCTAGCATATTTTAAGTTCTCAAAAAAAATGTCATATTAAAGACCAAAATAAATCTTATTGGTTCTTTTTAAATTAATACAGACCAACTTATTGTCAGTCTATATCAATTCTGGCGGAGTGGACGGGACTCGAACCCGCGACCACCGGCGTGACAGGCCGGTATTCTAACCAACTGAACTACCACTCCAAAATGGTGGGTGCTACAGGGGTCGAACCTGTGACATTCGCCTTGTAAGGGCGACGCTCTACCAACTGAGCTAAGCACCCGAATTGTTAAAAATTTTGCTCGTAATTTTACAATATTGTCATGAACAAAGCTAGTTAAACTATTAAAAACCTAGTGCGTAATTGTTTTATCAATATGAATGGTATTTTCTGATGCACCAGGAGCCGCTTTAGAATTCTTACTTAGTCTTTTCGGCACCTTTGTTAATGCAACCTCAATAACCTGATCAATCCATTTGACAGGAATTACGTCAACCCCGTCCTTAATTTCATCAGGGATATCTATTAAATCCTTTAAATTTTGTTCTGGTATTAAAATTTTCTTGATATTTCCTCGATGGGCAGCTAGCAACTTTTCTTTTAAGCCCCCAATAGGAAGAACTTCTCCTCTAAGTGTTATTTCCCCTGTCATTGCGACATCTGAATAAACGGGTATCCCAGTTAAGCAAGAAATAATTGCTGTTGTTATTCCAATACCTGCGCTTGGTCCATCCTTAGGTGTTGCTCCCTCGGGGAAATGAATATGTATATCTTTTTTTTCATGGAATGTATTGTGGATGCCAAGCTTCTCTGCACGACTTCTAACAACGCTCATTGCTGCATGAATTGACTCTTGCATCACATCGCCAAGCTTACCCGTTATTATTGTCTTACCTTTCCCAGGAAGCACTACAGCTTCGATCGTTAATAGTTCTCCACCAACTTGGGTCCAAGCTAATCCTGTAACCTGACCAATTTGATTTTTTTTGTTTGCATATCCAATATCGAAAATCCTAACTCCTAGAAAGTCATCTAGATTTCTATTAGTAACAGATAGTGACTTATTTTTTTTACTTGTTAGAAGGAGCTTAACAACTTTTCTACAGATTTTTGAAATTTCTTGCTCTAGCTTTCTTACTCCAGCCTCTCTTGAATAGAACTGTATAATATCTTTGACAGCTTTATTAGTAATATTCAACTCACTTTTCTTTAATCCGTTAGCTTTTAGTTGTTTAGGTATTAAATATTTTATAGCAATATTTAATTTTTCAGATTCGGTATAACCTGATAATCTAATTATCTCCATTCTATCCAATAGTGCTTCTGGGATATTCATTGAATTTGCTGTAGCAACAAACATTACATCAGACAAATCATATTCGATTTCTGCATAGTGATCAGTAAAAGTATGGTTTTGTTCAGGGTCTAATACTTCTAATAGTGCCGATGATGGGTCTCCTCTAAAGTCTTGTCCCATTTTATCAATCTCATCTAATAAAAATAATGGATTCTTTACACCAACTTTTGTCATATTTTGTAAAATTTTTCCTGGCATTGAACCAATATATGTTCTCCTATGCCCCCTTATTTCAGACTCATCTCTTACACCACCAAGAGCCATTCTTATAAATTTTCGATTAATGGACTTAGCAATACTGCTTCCAAGTGATGTTTTACCAACTCCTGGGGGTCCAACTAAACATAAAATTGGTCCTTTTAGTTTTCCAACTCTATTCTGAACAGCCAGATACTCAACTATTCGTTCTTTTACTTTTTCTAGTCCAAAATGATCATTATCTAAATCAATTTCTGCATCTTTTAAATTCTTATTTATCTCTGTCTTATCGGTCCATGGAAGATTAATTAGTGTTTCTATAAAAGTTCTAACTACAGAAGCCTCTGCAGACATTGGTGACATCATTTTTAACTTCTTAAACTCAGAGTAACATTTTAGCTCAGCTTCTTTTGTCATACCAACTGATTTTATTTTCTCTTCAAGCTCGTCCAAGTCAGCAGCATCATCTTGCTCTCCTAACTCTTTCTGAATTGCTTTTACCTGCTCATTTAAATAATATTCTCTTTGAGACTTTTCCATCTGTTTTTTTACTCTTCCTCGAATTCTTTTTTCTACTTGAAGAATATCAATTTCAGATTCCATGATATTAAGAAGTAGCTCTAAACGATTTCTTATATCTATTGTTTCAAGAATATTTTGTTTCTCAGATAATTTTAATGTCAAATTTGCAGCAATTGAGTCAGCTAATCTTCCTGGATCTGTTATGGATGTTAAAGATGTTAAGATTTCGGGTGGAATTTTTTTATTCAATTTTACATATTGATCAAACTGAGAAAATACTGAACGCATAAATGCTAGAGTTTTTTTATCTTTTTTTTCTTTAATCTTTATAACACTGATATCTGCGGACCAAAAATTTCCCGAATCATCAAATTTTTTAATATCTGCCCTCTCTAGTCCTTCAACTAAAACCTTAACAGTCCCATCAGGAAGTTTCAGCATTTGTAAGATACTTGCAACCGTCCCTATTCTAAACAAATCTTTGATTTCTGGCTCATCTTGTCCAGCAGTTTTCTGGGCAACCAATAGAATCTTTTTGTCTCCGTTATTTGCTTCTTCTATTGCGCTTATTGATTTAGCTCTACCCACAAATAGTGGAATTACTAGTTGAGGATAAACCACAACATCACGTAAAGGGAGCATTGGGAAGTCTTTATTTTTCAAAGTCATTATTAATTTTCTTTTTTATTAAATTATTATCGAATATATGATATGAGGTCGCTTTAGTGTAATTCAAGTCCTATTTATTTATTAACTTCTTTTTCAATATCTGAATATATTAAATATGGTTTTTTATTTTTATTTATTACATCCTTATCTACAACAGCCTTTACTAAATTATTTATTGTTGGAAGTTCAAACATAATGTCTTTTAAGCTTGATTCCATTATCGATCTTAGTCCGCGAGCACCTGTTTTTCGTTCGACAGCCTTCAATGCAATAGCCTCAATAGCATCATCACGAAATTCCAACTCTACCTCTTCCATTGCAAATAATTTTTTATATTGCTTAATAAGTGCATTTTTTGGCTCTGTAAGTATTTCAACCAAAGCACTCATTTCAAGAGTTTCTAATGTAGTAATAACAGGGAGTCTTCCTATAAATTCTGGAATAAGTCCAAACTTAATCAAATCTTCTGGCTCTACTTTTTTAATAGTATTGCTGATAGTTTTAAGATCATCTTTTCCTTGGACTTCAGCTCCAAAACCTATGCTATTTTTATCCGTTCTATGTTTAATAATTTTTTCAAGTCCATCAAAAGCACCACCACATATAAATAATATATTTGAAGTGTCAATTTGAACAAATTCTTGATTTGGATGCTTTCTGCCACCTTGTGGAGGGACTGAAGCAACAGTCCCTTCAATTAACTTTAGTAAAGCTTGTTGAACACCCTCACCTGATACGTCTCTTGTGATTGAAGAATTTTCTGATTTTCTAGAGATTTTATCGACCTCATCAATATAAACAATCCCTTTTTGTGCTTTCTCAATGTCATAATCACATTTTTGAAGTAGCTTTTGCATAATATTTTCAACATCCTCACCAACATATCCAGCCTCAGTTAGTGTAGTTGCATCAGCCATAACGAAAGGAACCTCTAGTAAGTTTGCTAATGTTGATGCAAGTAAAGTTTTACCTGAGCCAGTTGGGCCAATAAATAAAATATTGCTTTTAGCAATTTTTACATCTTTAAAATCACCTCTATCATCTTTATTATTTCTTAATCTTTTGTAGTGGTTGTAAACTGCAACGGACATACTCTTCTTAGCTTCGTCCTGCCCTATTACATGTTCACCGAGAGATTTTGAGAGTTCTTTTGGGTTTAATAATTGCTCTGACTCAGTTTTTACTATCTCGTCATTGAGCTCTTTGGATTCTTCTTTAATAATATCGTTACACAAATCAATACATTCATCACATACAAATACTGAAGGCCCTGCGATCAACTTCTTAACTTCATGTTGGTTTTTTCCGCAAAACGAACAAAAAAGAGACTTATCTTTATCTTCAGCCATTTTAGCCCTTATTTAACTTCAGTTCTGCTACCAATAACCTGATCAACTAAACCATATTTTACTGAATCATTGGAGCTCATAAAATTATCTCGATCAGTATCTTCTGCGATTTTTTTTATTGGTTGCTTTGTGTGTTTTGATAAAATTGAATTGAGTTTGCTTTTTAAAAATAAAATTTCTTTTGCATGAATTTCGATATCAGAGGCTTGACCCTGAAACCCTCCTAACGGTTGGTGAATCATAACTCTGGAATTTGGTAAACAAAATCTTTTTCCTTCAGCACCAGCTGTCAAAAGTAAAGCCCCCATACTAGCAGCTTGCCCAATACATAAAGTACTAACATCCGGCTTAATAAATTGCATTGTATCGTATATAGCCATTCCTGCAGTTACTGAGCCGCCCGGTGAATTTATATATAAAGAAATATCTTTATCTGGGTTTTCTGCTTCTAAAAATAATAATTGTGCAACTACCACATTAGCTGTCATATCATCTACAGGGCCCACTAAAAAAATAAGTCTTTCTTTAAGCAATCTTGAATATATGTCATATGACCTTTCACCTCGACCACTTTGTTCTACAACCATAGGTATGTAGCCTAAGTTGTTTGGAGAAAAGTGACTAATTGATTCTATTTTAGAATTGCTCATCATGATACCTGCATTGCCATTAATTCATCGAAAGTAGTAACTTTTGATTCTACTTTACATTCTTTTAAAAACCATTCAACAATATTGTCTTCCGTTGAAAGTGCAGTTGGCTCATCTAATCGTTTTGAGTCCTCATAAAACCATTTTTTGGCTTTTTCTGTATCATCAAAATTAGCTGAAAATTCCTCAACTTTTGTTTTTATTTGCTCTTCGCTTGCTTCTAATTTATTTGCATCGACTAAGCTGGCAAGAACTATTCTTAACTTACATGTTCTTAAGGCTGAATCTTCAAACATTGAGTTTTCTAACTTAACCTCTTTCATGTCAGCGCCTTGCTTCTTGAGATTTTCATAAGTAGATTGCATCATGCGATTTATCTCCATTGAAACTAAAGATTTTGGAATCTCCATCTCGTGAGCGTCAACAAGTGATTGAAAAACCTGTTTTTTCAAATCTGCACCAACTCTTTTTTCAACTTCCTGGTTGAGTGAAGTTTTTATTTCACCCTCCATTAGCTTGATATCTCCACTAGCAACACCGAGACTCTTTGCAAAACTTGAATCTATCTTAGGTAGTTTGGCCTCTCTGACTTCTATCAAATTGATTTGATATTTCACATTTTGATTGGCTAACTGTGAGGGATTGTGATCTTTTGGATATTTAACTTCAAATTCTTTTGTTTCACCGGCATTGATTCCAATGAGCTGGTCGTCTACAGCCTTAATTCTCTTTGAGTCACCCAAAACAAATTCTAGTGATTTCTCACCTGTAGACTCAATTTGTTCATCTTTGATAAACGATTGTAGTCGAACCACTATCTGATCACCAAGCTTAGAAGCTCTTTTCACTTTCTCAAATACTGCCCTTTGTTTAATTAGAACATCAATTGTTTTTTTTACATCATTCTCTGATATTGCTACTGTTTTTTTAACAATTTTTGATGATTTAAAATTTCCTAATTTAAAATCAGGGAATACTTCAAATGTCGCAGTAAATTCGAAATCTTCATTAACTTTCCCAAGAGGATCATGTTGGATATCGGGCATACCCGCAACGCGAAGATTGTTAGAGTTGACTATTTCACCGAATTTCATTTCTATAGCTTTAGCATAAACCTCTTCTTTGATATCTGAGCCATACTGTTTCTCAACAACAGCCATTGGAACTTTTCCAGGTCGAAAACCAGCAACACGAGCTGTACGCGTCAACTGAAGAAATCTTTCTGATATTTCTGCCTGAAGTGGTGAAATACTCACCAATCCCTTAACTTTTCTCTCAATACTACTAACTTTTTCTATTGCATCTGCCATAGTAATTATTCCCTTACTTTAAATATGGTGCGAAAGGAGAGACTCGAACTCTCACGCCTTGCGGCGCTGGTACCTAAAACCAGTGCGTCTACCAATTCCGCCACTCTCGCTAAGTAACTTAATTTATAAAAAGGCATATTATATCAGCTTAGAAGCGCACGCAAAACAATAATTCAATGTCATTTCTTTGTTGTAAAAAAAGTATATAAAAATACAGTCTGTAGAATATAATAAAAGTGTAAAAATAATAACTCATCAATTAAATATAAAAAGAAAGTTTATATGTCAATAAAGCCATATTTAATAATAATATTAATTCTAAATGGCTGTAGCTATTTACCTTTTATCAAAGAAGATATTGACACTCAACAAATTATTGAAGTAATCAAAGAATCAGGCATCCACAATGAAGAATTTTCAAAATTTCTCCTATCTAAAGGGTTTTTTAATTCTGAATTACCTTTTAAAAATTGGGGCTTGGAAGAGCTCATATACGTGCAAGAATTTTTTAATCCTCAATTAAAGACAGCTAAGATGCAATGGGAACTAGCCCAAGCTGATGAAGCTATTTCGATACTTTACCCACCATCTTCAGTAGGATTAGAAATTGGAAGAGAAACAACAAATAAAGAATTAACAAAGAAAATTTTTGGTGGGGGATTTAACTTCACATTTGAATCTGCGGATAAGAGATTAATTCGACACGAGTTAGCTTTAAATGAATCACAACTCGCTTTAATCAATTTCCAGATCGTCAAGTGGAATATGAGAACAGATTTATTTAATCAATTGTTTGATTATATTGAAAACCAAGAATTTATAAAACTAACAAAAACAGAACTTCGCTTAAAACAATCTGTAATGCATATGATGAAAAAAAGATTTGATGCAGGTATAGCATCTCAAATAGATCTTGATAGGAAAATTATCATAGTTGCCAAAACTAATAAAGAATTATTAGAATTACAAATGGAACAATCTGCTATGAGGAATCAACTAGCTTCACTAGTTGGTTTGGATACACAAAAATTTAACCTTATCCCACTCAATAGTAAAAAAATTACGTCAATACTTGATGACATAACTGTCTTATATTTAAAAGATAAAGAATTAGTAGTATTACAAGAAATATCTTTAACTAAAAGATTAGATCTTAGGAAGGCTCTCTCAAATTACGCAATAGCTGAAGCTAAATTAAAATTAGAAGTAGCTGAGCAATATCCAGACTATAATTTCTCACCTGCATATGCATACGAATTTGGAACTAAATTATGGAGTCTAGGTATAGATTCAATTCTTAAATCAACTAATCGAAATAAGGCATTTATTAACAAAGCAGAAAAATTTAGAGACCTTGAAGCAACTAAAGTAAGTACATTACAACTAACAACAATAAATGATATTGAAGCTCTCCAATTAAATTTTTCTAATAAATTTGACGACCTAAAATATTCAAATCAAATGATAGAAACAAAAAATAGACTTGAGAGTCAGCTTACTTCAAGATTCAAAGAAGGCTTAATAAATAGGATGGAGTATGAAAACGAAAAAATTAACCTTATTGATATAGGTAAAAATCATCACAAAGCAATATATAATTTAATTAGAATTGGGCTGATGGCAGAAAGAGTCCTTCAAGAACCTATATTTAC
>MDSY01026133.1_pt1 | contig 20524 bp, 10 predicted proteins | sample 811131 | NCBI WGS metagenome assembly MDSY01 (sample SAMN05326643, study PRJNA326480) | marine metagenome | isolation source: seawater | place: Atlantic Ocean: South West | collected 2010
GGCGCCGCAGCAGCTCCAGCGGCGTCCACAGGCGGTCTTTTCTGTGCAGTTGCGTCACCGGCGCCGGCGACTGCAGGCGGGCTATTCGGCGCCGCGACCGCTCCCGCCGCCGCCGCCGCGCCCGCGACTGGCGGGTTCAGCTTCGGCGGCGCGTCGACCCCCGCGGTGATTGCTACGACTCCCTCCGCCGCGACTGGCGGTGGGTTATTCGGCGCTACTGCTGCTCCCGCGGCGGCTCCAGCGGCGGTCGCTGCGACGGCACCCACAACCGGCGGATTTTCCTTTGGCGGTGCGACGACTCCCGCGACTGGCGCTGCTCCAAGCGCGTCGAATCCCTTGTTCGGCGCGGTGAGCGCGGCGGCGTCCGCGCCGTCCTTGGCGCTTCCTGCGACGGGCGGTTCGCTTTTCGGCGCCGCAGCAGGGTCAACCCCCGCATTGTCATTGTCAACAACCCCCGCGCTTGGAGGTGCTGCAGCGCCCGCGGCGCCCACCGGCGGGTTTTTCTTCGGAGGTGCCACGGCGCCCGCTGCGATTGCCACGACGGCTCCCGCGGCGACCACGGCGGCGCCGGCTTCAACTCCCGGGTTTAGTTTCGGCGGCGCGGCGGCTGGCACGACTCCCGCGACGACCGCGGCGACCACGGCGCCTGCGATGAGCGGCAGCATTTCGTTTGGGGCCACGGTTCCCGCGACTGGTACGACTGCGGCTGCGACCACTGCCTCAACGACCCCTGGTGCATCAAACCCCGCCACCACAGGAGGGTTTTCGTTTGGCCCCGCTGCTGGAACGGCGGCGGGCGCGGCCATGGCTGGCGCTGCCACGACGTCCACCGCTCCCGCCGTCGCAACGACGACGCCCGCGACGAGTTTATTCGGCACCGCTGGAACGAGTGCCGGTACGACCGCGGCTGCTGCGACAACGACGATTGACGCCACGACCCACGCGCCTTTTTCCATCGGCGTCGCCGTACCATCCTTGAAAGTAGGTACAGATGCGAAGAAAACTGCAACGCCAAACGCAGATCTCTCCGCCTCCGCGCCTAGCAACTTGACGACCAAGATGGGCTTGTCACAACACTTGCAAGCGTTAGCGCGGATGCCCACTACTTTGGTACCGGAACGCGAAATAACAGCGATCGCCCGGGCGTACGACGACCAACCGAACAACCCCGAGTTTCGGTTCAGGCATTACTTCCAGAACGTAATCGGGACGGACCAAATGGCGGCGACTAGAAAAATCCGCCCACCCGGCGTGGACGAGCTCACCTGGCGAGGCTTGTTGGATGAAGTCGGCGGTGAGCACAACGCGGACGGGCTGTGGCCGGTCCCTGGGGATGGGTTTAAGACGCTGGCGGAGCGTGCCCGAGTGCAGGATGCGGAGCTGGCGAGTGAAAGGGAGTACCTCGACGCTGTTGATTCGCGCGTAGCTGAGATGCGGCGCTTCCGAAGCTCGAGATTAACAGAACGAGTAGCCCAAGTTTCCCGAACGCAAGCGGAGCAGCAGCACCGCTTACTGCGTTTAATGCGAGTCGTGGAGAAGGTGGAGGGCAAACGATTCGAGGCACAACACGACGGGGGGGTGGGTCGTGGTGGGTATGATTTTAATGATGGGAGGAGGCACGTCGGCGGCATGAATGACGAAGAGCGAGTGTTGGCGAGTAGATTGCGACGGCTACAAGGCGCGCTGAGCAGGAGCGCGACGAGTCTTCCCAGGCGAGTGGATGCGCTGGCCGCGGCACATCGCGCAGAGAAGGCTGCAGATGCAAGAGGTAACCAGGTCCACCAGTCCGCCGCCGCAGCCGCCGCGTTAAGGGCGAAACGCGCGCGTGACCGGAGTGGTGTGGGGGGTGCTTTGGGCGGTCCCAACGGTGCCGCTCCTAACGGTGACGGCAAAACTGGGACCGAAGTAGTCGGTGGGGCGTTTTCAGAGAAGCCTCCGTTGGCGTTGGCGCTGAGCAACCAAAACGGACCTGAGAAAAACGGACCTCCGAATAGTCAAAACTCGAACTCGAACCCCGCGGTGGACGAAGCCACGGCGGCTGCGTACTCGCGGTTGGTCGCGGAGCAAGCGGACGCTACGCGAAGACTTGCGGACATTCTTAAGAAAGATTTGCGGGACCTAGCGGTGTTGAGACGCGAAAACGCGAAGAGTTCGTTGAACAAAAACACACCGCAGCACGTGCCGTATTACTGAGAGTGTGATGTGTGATTTGAGATTGTTATGACTAACAAGACATAGACATACTACACCCTTTATCCTATCCGCTTAGCATCGCTTTGGTCAAGGGCTCCACTGCTTTCCTGACATCAATATCCCGCTCGCCCCCCTTGAAGACTTTCCCGAAACAGTTTACTAAGTACGGCACGGCGACGTCGGTGAGCGCTTTGCACGCCCCCACGTACGCGGATCGCTTCGAGGTGTTATCCTTCAAGTCAAACTGTTTCTCGACTTGTACCAACACGACCGAAACTGAACACAAAGCGTTACTTAAAACGGTCGCGGCCTCTCCTCGAACATCCGCGAACGCAAAAACGCAGTGTCGTATTTCGTTCAGGCTTTGTAAAACGCCGTTGGTAAACGCCGCAACCGGAACATGCTCCACCAACGCCTTTGGGGGGGGAAGAGACTTATTTTCGTTAGTCTTTTCAGGGTAAACGTTTGCAGTGTCTCCAAGCGACTCCGAGCTATCCACATTACCCCCTAATTTCCCGCTACTTCCACCTAACGTACTCCACCGGTGCGTCGTTAACTGCTTTTCGAAATCGTGGACCGTCGACGCGATGCTTTTTTTGAACAAGTTAATTGCGCTTTTGGTAAACACAGGGAGGATCAGCCCGCGGTGGTCGCAACCCACCCGTGCAAGACTAAGCGAGCAGTACCGTGAGTGTTCATACGCCGCTGCTAACCTACTTCCTTCATCAATCGAAGGCACGTACTGCGCTAGTGTGTGAACGTACTCGGAAGTTCGGTGCGCACACCACGAAGGCAACACTTTCCGCCGCTCATCCTTTTCGCCGTCTTCGTCGGCATCGTATGTATCGGCTCCTCCAGGCTCCTCCTCGTCATCTTCCTCGTTCGAAAAGATCGCGCGAAACTGCGTCACGACGTCGAACACGAAAACTCTGTGCGTATCGGTTACCTTTTTAACGTGGTCATACGGGTCTTGGTTTGCGTCGTGTTGCTGTCCGAGGGTTTCACGTAAATGGCGTTCCCGCGAGCGAAGAAAAACGCGCCGCAAAGAATTCTCATCCATCGAAGCCGCTCTTCGTAGAACTCCTATAACCCGTAAGCACTCGGGTAACGTAATGTGTCCTCTCAGCTTTTCTAAAAGTTGCGTCAGCATGACATCCGACGCATCCCTCGAGCCTTTGTGTAACTCGTGAATCACGGAGACGCGTTCGCCATTCACAGAGTTTGCTTTTTCCAAAAACGATTCAATCTCTAGAGCCTCATCGTAGTTCCCGTGCCTGACACAAGTGTCCTGTAAACTAGGGGCTTCCAGGAGGTCTAACAGCGTGCTTTGATTCGCGAGCGTTCGTCTGTGATGTACACGTTTGCTTGAGATCTGCTCTGCTCGGACTGCAAACTCCTGGCACCCCTCCCTCAACGCGGGTAAACTCTTCCTCAAATCCTCCAGTCCCTTTTCGACGTCAGCGACTTCCTTCCGGACGATGTCGTAGCACTGCGACGCGCCCACGAACGCGTCGTACTTGCTCTGCGCGGTCGTGATTCGCGTGCGCTGTGCGGCTCGTTGTGCGTCTTCTAAACGTTGCGGTTCCCCATTCAGTTGGGTGACGGAATAACTCAACAGAGAACTCAGGTAATGATCATCCAGACTGGCGTACGGTTCGCTTTCCGGGGGGGCGGCCATTTGGGCGGGGGGTGTGGGCTGGGGGGCCACAACCCTATGAGCAAACACCCACGACGACAAAAGGACACCTAGGCACACGCGCAACCCAGGGCTCGAGCCGCGAACCCGAAGCACGCCACGCGCCGCGCCCGCGAAGGTGGGGAGATCGTTGAGGCGTGAATGGAGGAGAACGCGTGATTTTCGGGTCGAAAAAAAAGGGGTGTTTTTCAGAAAAAGTGGCCCCACACTCGGCCGCAGACGACCGCCTCTCAAGGACAACATACGCAGATTTTAAGGCTGAAAACCAAATGAGACCACATAGACCCCCAGAGTGTGGTCCAATGTCATTTTTAATGTCAACGTCTTAGTATGCTGTCCTTGAGGGGCGGTCGACTTTGTGTGGGGCCACTTTGTTGGGCCACTTTTTATGAAAAAAATGAGCCTTTTTTTCGACCCGAAAATCACGCGTTGGCGGAGACCGTGCTTGATGACGACGGTCCGATGGTGCGATTGATGGATGCTTCGAGCGCGCCAAAACTCGCGGCGCTGTCTTGGATGTGGTTTTGAACCGGCCACTTGGTGCACCAGTCCGATTTTTTTGATTGTTATAGTCTTCGCCAAGTTGGCACACCACTTGCGGCGCGCCCTCCTGACCGGCTCCCTTAGGAGTGATGGGCGGTCACGCCGCCGGGGCTGCGTTCCCCGCGTTAGCCGGCGTTCGCGTCCCTGGATCTCGTGCCAATACTCGTGCACATCGACATGTGCAGTGCAAGGCGCGGCGAGGGGTGTCGCCTCTTTCAGGCGAGCCCTACGACGAGCGATCATCTCGCGACCGGTACGAGTCATCTTCATACGACGACTACGACAACAACAACCGAAACTCCTCTTCATACGACGGGTACGACGAAGTCGTCACTACCTTGTGGCTCCCTATGCGCGATCTCGGGTTGGGGGACGTGGGCACTGACGTGGGGATGCTCCAGCAAGCCTTCGGTCTCCAGCCCACGGGAGTTTTCGACAAAAACACCGCACGTGAAATCGCGAAGTGGCAACAAGACGTCGGGCTGCCGAAGACTGGGTATTTCGGAGTCGCGTCCCGAGAAGCGTTCGCGCGAGCCGCGGCGGACGCGAGTAGCAGTAGGTCGAGAGAGTATTCCGATACCTCTTCCTCCTCCTCGTATGGGCAATCAGACAGGTCGAGTATGCCATACATCGATGCCTTAAAACCAAAAACTGTTATGCGCAGAGGCCGGGATTTGTACCGAGCTGGCGTCGCGGTCCCGACTCAGAATCCGGATCGGTACCCTACACAGCCTGGAAATAACACAATCGCCAGCGCGCTCGTGCTCACCACGGTGGCTGCCGCGGCAGGGGCGGCATTCGCGAGACGGGAAGGGTACCTGTCGTTTGAACGCGGCGGAGGGAAAGAGTCGCGGCGCACAAGAGCTTCGCCGTTTGAAGCCTTAGCGGAGATTCGGAGTGATCGATGGTCTAATAACTCAACGAACTCGAGTTTCTCACCGCCTTCCGTGGTACCGGCGCCTCCTACTACACCGGTGCGACCTCCTGCTACGCCAATTCGCACGAATAACAAGTACCGAGCCCCTTCACAGTGGTCCGCGCCGCAAGGGATGAAAACGAACGTACCCGCGGAGCCGAAATCGATCCAATCGATGGACCAATCCAACGCCGCGGCCGGCTGGTCCGGGAAGCCTCCCGCATACGAAGATCTGGTCGGATTTGTGAAGAAAGATATCGCACAAGACAAGGTGGGCGAAAGCAGTGAGAGTATTCGAAACAGGGTGGCGTCGGGGGTTGGGGAAAAAGATAAACAAGTTACAGACATGGACGTCGATTCCTTTGGGAAGAAAATGAAAAGAACGAATCTTCCTTTGAAGAAAACCGAAGCCGGAACCGGAAGCTCCGGGGGCTTCGCCGCGAATCTTCCGAAAAAAGTTCCCGTGGTGGACACCGGTAAAGGTAATGGTGCCGCTACGAATGATGCCAATGCAGTTGAAAATACTGCGACTGCGAAACAGTCTGATACGAAATCAAAATCTGATGACGCTCCTGGTGGTTTCGGAGGCGTGCTTAAAAAGGTCTTCGGGCTTGACGGGAAGAAAAGCGACACGTCAGTGGCTGACGAGACACAGAAAAAACCCTCCTCGAAAACTGATCAAGCGGTGACTGATGACACGACAAAAGAAACACCTTCCGATGTCCCAAAAGAAAAGCAAACTGACGAAAAGAAAAGCCTCATTGCGTCGGACCAGATGGCCCGCTTGGCGCTGTTGCGGGAAGAGGAAGAAGAAAGGTTGGCGAAAATTAACAGGGGCGGCGAGGTATCTGGAACTGAAAAGGTGTCTTCCAATGATTCAACCGCGCCTTTAACAATAGATTCATCAACCGCGCCTTCAACGGACAGACCGTTGGACGAGAAGGAGCTGCTTCGTTTAGAGCGCCAGCAGTTGATGCAGCGGCAAAGCGAACGCGAAGAGAAGAAGAAAGCGAAGGAAAAGGAGGAAGAGTTCAGGCAACGTGTGGCGGCGGCAAAGCAGGGGAGAGTGGTTCACCCTCCGCCGAAGGTCACGCCGACGCCTCCGCCGTCCACGCCGTCGCCGATGTTTACAGACATCACAACAGGAGATAGTGGCGGTATAGACGACAGCACTGCTTCAGATCAAAGACATCCTATTCAGGGCTGGCGGGAGAAGCCTGGGCGCGCGGTGGAGTTGTCGAGAGAAGAAACGCCTTCCGAGGAGACCACCAGTCCTTCAGATGACTCCTTCACGATTCCGCCGTTGCCGGAGAAGAGCTTCGACGAGATGAGCTTCGAGGAGCGGGTGGCGCACGCCCGTAAGCAATCAGAAAACTCGGGGATCGCTGATTCTTGGAACGCGGCGCTTAAAGAGGTGGAGGAGAGGGAAGCGGCGGCGGCGGCGGAGGCAGAAAGGGAAAAGGAGGAGAAGGAGGCGAAGAATGTCAAACAAACGGTACCTCCGTTAGCGCCTTTGGCGCCTTTGAAGGAAGAAAAAGAGTCTCCACAAAAGATCGATGCACCCGAACCTGACGTACGCAACACAGTAGAAGAGCCTTCAACCTCGGAGGAGGCGATGGGCGGTGAAGACGACGAAGACGTCTCCGATGTCGTCGACGATGCGACGCACGGCGCGACCATGGACGAGGGCTGGAGTACGATGCACGAGGAGCTACAAAACCTGGCTGGGGATGAATTTTACGAACGAGTCGCGGAGGCGGAGGCTAAGGCTGAAGCGGTGGGAGGAGGGAGCGTAGGATGTTCTGATACTGATGGTGACAGTGATAAAGGTACTGCTAAGAGTACTCCTATCGAACCGGAAACCGACGAAACCGAAATGAGCGACGTGGCAAAGGCGATGCGTCAGGGCTTGAAAGACGCCGCGGCGGCTGAGGCTGAGTGGGAAAAGGCCATGCTGGACGCTGCGGATATTGCAGATACACGACACCAGGAAGACGAGCACCACTTCGACGTGGACGGGTGGGCGGAACGGGCGCAGGCGGATTTACAAGAAGCGCAGAAGCTGTTCGCCATGGCGGCGGAGGATTCGTATCTGCCGCCGAAGTTGGACGAAGGAAATGAAGCGAAGAAAGACGAGCGGCGCGCGGAGGAGGAACGGCTCGCGGAGGCGGAGGCGGATGCTGATGCCAATGCTGAAGCTGAAGCTGAAGCTAATGCGGAAGCGGAGGCCAAAGTCCAAGCTGAGGCTGATGTAAAGCTCGAGTCCGAGTCCGAGCCCAAGACCCCCAAGCCTAAGAAGAAACGCGGTAAGTTCTCCGCGATGCTTGATGAAGATGCGGTGGAGGATGATTGGAAAAACCGAGCCACGGTGCGATCGAGGGAGGCGAAAACTGGTAACTGCGGGTCTGTCGTGTCGACAGAGAAGGAGTCCGAAGATATGGAGGTGACGCCGTCGCAGACGTCCCCTGAAGAGGAGAAACCTCCAACGGATGATACGCCTTCGGAGCCGGAGCACTCACCGCAATCAACGCAAACCGAGCCCGAACGGAACGATCCTGTTCAAGCGCAAGACACAACAGAAGAGAATGTCGAGACTAATGAAGAAGGTCCAGTTGAACAACTCAACGACGTTCCAAAAAAGCCAAATTGGAACGCCGATAAGCAATCCTTCGCCGATCGCGTTGCGGCGGCGCGCGCCGAAACGGTTGAGACACAGAAAATGGGGACTGGTAAGGCTGTTGATGAAAAGAAGGAGGTGGTTGATGAACAGGCTGGGGAGAAACCGGAACAGTTTGAGAACAAGGTTGAGAATACTCAAGAACCCACTCAAGACCCTCCATCAAAACCCTCCGATCGATCGGAAGGCGACGACGTGGATCCCGAAAACGAAAGACGCGGTTTGGCGGAGGCGTCGGATACACAAGAGATCCCGAGACCCGCCGCGCCCCCGGGGTGGTGGGACACGCACCCGTTCCCGCCGGTGGTGGAGGGTAATGTTCCGGAACTGTCTACGCAACTGTCTACGGATGTATCTGCAGTAGAACAGACGTCCATTGAGTCGGTTGACGGCTCCGTGACAATTGAGTCTATGACTATTCAGTCTACACCTGACGTCTCAGCCGAACACGTCCTTCAGACGCCCGCGCCCGACACGCCCACGGCGAACATGCTCGCCGACGACTCAGTTACCAAAAGCGAAAGAGAGCGGTACGCGCAGATGTTAAGAGATCGATCTGCAGCCGCACTGACCACCTCAGCGGACGACCCCCCGTGGACGTACCAGTTTGAGCCCGGTGATTTCGAGCTGTGCACGCCGAGAGCGCCGACGCGCGAGGAGCGGAGTAAGTTTGGAAGTGACTATTCCTATTCCCAACAAAACAAAGACGGAATAGCCACCGGGTGGGTCGCGCCTTCGTGCGACGTTCCGTATAACTCGAAGTGGGGTGACACGACCCGGGAAGGGATGAAGCCTCCGTCAAGGGGGGCGTTCATGGGCGCACCTAGTTCGTCCCTGCAGCCGCTGGTGGAGGTGATGGTGCCTAACGAAAAACCGACTGTTTCGCAAGAGGAAGTGGATGCATATCGGAAGAGGAATGGAGTAGAAGCCGATGATGCGCCCGCTCCCTCTCCCGCCTCAGCGGAGGAAACTACCGAACCCCAGTGGCGTCCTCCCGCGTTTTCGGTGTGGCCCCGGGAAGACGGCGACGTGGAGGACGAGGAGAACGTTCGACGGAGCGTTGACGAGGATGACGAGGTTGGGGAAACGGAGGATGTCACGGAACAAGAACCCGAGACTGTCTTTTCCAATTCTGCTGAAGACGAAAACGACGAAACAGAAGAAGATGTCGTCGATCGCAGCGAGTACAACGCCTCTTTAGGCAGCGGTTCCTTCGACTCATTCGACGAGTTCGACGACGAGGACGACGGCGATTGGAACGACGCGGGGCCGGGATACATCGCGGAGCGGTCGTGGGACGACGGTGATGACGATGGGGAGGATGAGACAGAAGCACAAGAAGACGAAAAAGAAGAAGAATTCGTAAATGCTGAAGAACCCGAAACTGACGAGGCGGAGTTTTTTGAGCGCGTCGAAGCGGCGGCGGCGGAACAGAACGAAATGAGTGAGACAGAAGAAACGGCTCCCGAAAACGGCTCTGCTTCTGATGCTTATGACTCGAACCCAGACGAACCTGAAGAGCCTCCGAAAAAGCCGAAAGGTAAGGGAAAATTGGGCGCGCTGAGAGAGGACTAAGTTAGAAGAGATGATATTTTATTGAAAGAACCTCGAGACAAATAAAAATCATCCGTTGTTGCCTCTTCTTCTGCACTGCACTCCCTTCGTCGTCACTCGGCCTCGCGCATCCGCAGTCATGGGTGTCCGGCGCGGGCGGTCGGGCTTGCGTGCGGTCACAACATGTGCCATTCTCGTCGTTTTCGTGGCCCTCTCTTTGGTACCGCATCCAACGCACGCGCAGCTCGCCTCCGAGGATGCCGCGGTGGAGGATGTTGATGCAACAGCGAATCCAACCACTCCGGATCCAATGGCCGGACCGAACACAACTGATACCGGCACCGGCACTGATACCGGGTCAGGTTCCGATAGTGACGACACGTTCAGTACTGACGGCGCGCCTTTGATCATCCCAGGGTACAACGATAACACCGGTAACGACGGCGACGAAGAATCAGATCGCCCGACGATAGATTTGCTGAAGCTCGGTTTGGAAACTTTGTTCCCCGACTCCGCGTACGTCGGGGACGGCGTTTCCGTACGGACGGGATCGACCTTCGCGGATCTAGAAGAGGACCTAGTGGCGATCGCCGCGGGGATGGGTAATTTGGGTACTGGGAACGGGACGGATGGGGGGGGCAATAACACTGGGGGCAATAACAACACTGGTACTGACACTGGAGATGGCGAGACTAATGACGACGCTTCAACCGACAACACAACCACTCCTATAAACACAGACCCGCGATCGTTCTTGTACGACATCGAGGACGACACGGAGTTGATTGATCCACGGTTAGCGTGCAAAAGGGGCTGCATAGATTCTCAAGCCGACGTTACATTAGTGTGGTGTTTAGATGCGGTGAAGTACAAGTACTGCAACCGGTTGTTGACGAACGATAAGCCCACGGTTTCTGTTTTGGACATGGAGGAAGGTGCCATCGCCGCGTACATGGCGCTTGCTCAAAGAGTGCCCACGCCAAACGCACCGGAATGCAGACCAATGCTCCGCAAGTGGATGTGCTACGAGTTCTTCACGCGGTGCAACACGGATGAGACGGCTTTCTTTCCCGTCTGCAGGACAACCTGCGAAGCCACGAAGTACGCGTGCGGGTCACCAAACTGGCTGGAGTGCGACCAAGAGGTTGAGGAGTTGGACGGCAACGCGCCTGATAGCTGGTACGTGAATAGTAATCGAGAGGGAAAATATATCAGGGGGGTGAAACCAGGCGGGGAGCAGGGATCGCCGGTGTTCGAGTCGGACGTTTTGAGGTGCACTGGAGGGGGGAGGGGGATGTTTGGAGGGCACACAGTGTGGAGTGTGCTACTTATTAATCTTGGAGTTTTAGTGTGGTCGTAGCGGGTAGCGGAAGCAGTTGAGAAATAAAAAGTTTCACAAATCAATCGTATCGTCTACAGTACCCTGCCGTTATGAAAGCGGCCGTCGTTGTCGTTTAGCGCCACTGTTCGGGTTCGTGTGCCCATTCCTCTTCGCCGCGGTGTCCCACGGCCGCGCCCGCGCTTTGTCCCACGCCGCGCGTCGTTCTTTCTGCTCGTGTTCCGTCAACGACAGTTTCGCGACGCCCCGCGTGGAACGGCGAGTGGAGATTTCGGGATTTTTTTGGGCAATAGATTGACCTGCATCACCCTTGCCTCTCCCACCCCTCACGACTCCACCCCTTGCACCCCCCCCCGGAAGTGATACCTTCTCCGCCACGCCCACCATAGTGGGTGTTAACAGCGCCCCTAGCGCGCAAATCGTGGCGTGGTAGGAATTCTTAAAGTCGTGGTCCAACACTTCCCAGCCGCCTGTTTTTTTGTTCTGCCGGCTTAACGTCCATCGGGTGGCGTCACCTACATCAGAATCGTTCCTCGCCACGTCGTCAAAACACCTCAAGCACTGCACGAATTCACCAACCAAGTGTACATCACCGTACCCGTGCTTCGCGCCGTGCATAGCATGCTTCAAGTGCGTCCTTAGGAACTGTCGCTCATACTTCCACTCCTCCGGTCGCAACCGCTTCAGCCCCCATTGCGTGGCGACAAATATTTTGTGCGTCACAAAGTAACAAACGTCGTCGAAATCCGGCGCGCTTCGTTGGTCGTCAACGTGAAGCGCTAGGATCGACTCCAAGTCCACTTCAACTTCCGCGGCGTGCCTGATGTCATGCGCGGTGTCCCCGACCCAGTCTGCATTTTCCTCCGCCCCGCTTTCGGAAAAGAAGTAGCTCCAAATCAAAGCGGTGTTGAACTTTTTGACGTCGCCGTCGCCGGCGGTTAATAAACGTTGCGGACCCGTATGGGTATTTAGTGTAGGGCTTCTGTCTGTCTTTTCAAATTCCGTATTTTCGTGACTGTTCGTATCCTTCGCTTTATCTGTAGTATCCCTCCCCGTATCCCATTTTTCTCGCGCAACCCGGTACGTCTCCGGTTTACTCAAATCAAGCCCGCGGAAGTACTCCTTAGATTCGAACCGCACCAAGTGCGCGTCGAGCTGTTGCCTCAGTCGCTCATGAGGAACCCCTAGCTCCCTCAAAACGTAACACCCCTCGTTGAAAAACAAAACGTCCTCGGAAGTAGACCCGACAGGCATCGTGGGGTTGTTCTCCAGCCAGTGCTTTGCTACTCGAAGCACTGCTCGCGTGGCCAAAGCATGAGCGGGCCCGCCTTTGGCCGCCGCTTTCGAAAAGTGAAAAAACGTCACCAGCATATCACTGGCCCAGTTGCGAAAAAACGTCTCGTCCATAAAGCCCTCTCTGTACACGTAGGCCATCCCAGCAACAATGGCGCCCTCTCGAGGGGCGAGGTTTAACGATGCGTGTGCTCTTCTAGCGGCGTCGAAGTCGTCATCCAATAAAGCCTCGAAAGGGTCCGCCCCGAGGGGCATGATGCCCCGCATACGCACGCCGTCGTCTTGCAGTTTAGGGTGGTCTAGAACGTTTACAGTGTTGCCGCCGTAGTCGCCGTACGCACCGTCGTCCTCGTTCTCAAACCCGTTCGCGAACCCGAACTCATCGTCTGAGTCTTCCCGCTTCACCTTATCGTCGTCATCCATGCCCTCCACCCCCCCAACCGCCCCTAATAACCGCCACGTGGCGAGATCCAGGCGCAACACGAACGCCTGGTTTTTATCCCGCGATTCGTCGGACTCGAGGTCAATAATTTTGTTTCCGTTGTTCTTGTGAACGCAAGGCGTCGCGTGTTTCACTTTAATGTCCTTGATAGTATCTCCTTCCTCATCAACCACCATGGACGCTTCCCCTCCCGCAATCAACGAACTCACGTCAAACGCGTGCTCCACTGTCCGCGCGAACGAGTGCGCGTCGAAGACGATGTCCTTCATGAACCCCAGCGTTCCTCCTTTTGTTTTCTGTAGAGTCTGCGATAACCGCTGCGCTCGCGTTCGCGCTTTCTTGTTCTCCTCAGAGTTTGTATGGGTACCGTATGCATCGATACCGTGATCCACGTCAGGTCGCGAAACCGGGCCTTTCGCGCCTCCGCATGGAGCCGCGCGTCGTGACCGCCGCGCGACCCCGAACTCGTGCCACGTGTTGCTGTTTTCGCCCGCGCCGTCGCGTCGAAAAACGCCGCCAGTCTCGTAAAAGTGGTTTTCGGTTTTTACGGATTTGTTTTTACTGGGTTTATCGGTCTTCGAACCGGATTGCCCTGTGGGAAACCCAAGCGCCTGGGCTACGGAATTACCAATCGCGTCTACACAAATGCTGGTTCCGAACCCTTTGGAAAACCCAGCCTGCTTCCCCTCTAAGTAACTGCCCTGTCGCCCTAATGACTCCCAGTCGACAATTCGATCATCAGAACACCCTGGTCCCGAGAATTTCGCTTTCAGAAACCTGGCAAACATCGCCGAGCTCACGTCACGCAACGGTTCGAAAAAACGTCTCGTCTGCGCCTCCGCGACGTTCGATAACGCGGCGAACGCTTCTGCGTCGAACAGCTGTAGCCGGCGTAACGCGCGTGACTTTGAGTTGGAGGTTCGGGAATAAGGAGCGGAGCCGCCGTTGTCATGACCAGCATCAAAACCATTTGCCTCCGCTGCAATCTTGTCTCGCCGCGCCACCAACTCCTCCACGACTTTGTCCGCTCTTTTCAAATGTTTCGTGAGAAATTGTGTAGCCCTCTTGGCTGCCTTCGCGTCATTCACGCTATCTTCCTTGAACGTTATTTGATACGAACGAAGCGTATCGGACCATCGGCGAAGCTTGGACGGAGCAGAGACATCGGTGTCATCATCATCTGAAGATATATTTCCTGAAAAATCATCGTCATCGTCGTCGTCAATCTGAGCAGCATCTTCAAATGCGTTCGCCTCATCGTTCGGCGTAGTGCTGGAAGGCGTGGCTCCCGTATGTCTCCCACTTCGCGTCGTGGCTTCAGGCGCCACGTCTGGCGTCGAGATGGACCTCGGGGCGGAGTGCGACAGCGTCTCACTTTTTGTTGCGTTGGGTTTCAAAACTTCGTTCACCACCGGTGAGTGGTTCGTTTTCGTCGTCCCGTTTTTCAGCAGTCGGGCTTTTGAAGGGGGTCGGTGACTGTGGTCCACCGCATCAAGCACCCCGTGTTTCCGTATATCCAGGAACCGCAACGTACCAGCGGTGTGCATTTTCTTCACGGGGAACGGATTGTGCTCGGAAGACCACTGTGATAGGGGAGAGAGGGAGGGGGGGTTAGACGCGATTCGAATTAACAAAGTGCCGTCACGATCTGGCGGGAACACGACAATCACGACACACAGCTGTGTGCCGTTGGGTGTATCGGGGAGGTTGCGGTGGTGTTTGGAGTTGCTGCTTCCCGTGCATCACCCTCCACAACGTACTTTTAAGTTTTTCCGTTTCGACACGACTTCCAGGAAGTGTTTTGTGCTCTCGAAGCGGCCCCACGCGACGCGGTACAGCCCTGATGAGACTTCGTCTCGCGATTCGTCAATGATTGTCTCGCAGAACGCAACCACACCAGGCCGATAGCTCCTATCCTTCACCTGAATCTCCACCAAACGACCCATCAGAGGGTCCTTGGTGTCATCGTACGCCGCCATCGGGAAGGACGCACCGCACGACTCCGAACCCGCTCCCGCTCGCATTGCGCGCTTAATGCCCAACTTCCCCTTTTTGTGAGGATTCGAGACTTCCAGAACATCAATCGAAGAGAAACTCACCCTTGATTTCAAATGCTCTCAGTTTTGGCGCGCGATACACGCTGCCCTCACCTCACACACGACATGGTGGACGAGGAGATCGCGTTCGACCCCGATATTCACAAGTCGCACATCGGGCGGTTAGTGAAAGTCCGGGAAACCAAGAACGACGACTGGCAACACGGCGTGCCGTGTTTCGCGGTGACGGAATGGGAATTGACGGATTTCCACGGCAATCGGAAGATGTGCAAGGTGGAGAAACCGACGGGCGGGTACCAGCTGCAGTGGGGGCTGTTCGAGAGAATCGAACAAGCCATGACGCAAAAGAGAAGCGCGAAGACGGTACGTGTGTTAGGGTTTAGGAACGCATTTCATTGGGCACCCACCCGATCCAACCAATGGATTCTCGACGTCCCGTCCGATCAATTTCAATTTCAACGGGGTGCCCTTCAAGTTGCCCAGGTCAACCCACCTGTTACGTACCATGATGGATGGAGCTGTGCATGGTACAACTGTGTACAATCGTCATGGACAAGCATACACCCTAATCAAACCCTAACTCACCACCCCTCCCCCCCTCCCCCAAACCCTCACAGTTCTCCGCGGAGTCCGACCCATTCTACCTCGACGAGTTGGTTTCAAAAGGCTTGGCAATGTTCACCGACATTGACGGCGAACCGGGAACGCTCGACCTAAACAAATGCGGCGACGAGGCTAACTTGTACAGGACGAGACAATTCGTGGCGGATCGCAGGGCGAAAGACCGTGCCCGGATCGAAGCGGCGAAGAAAAAACAAGAGGCTGATAAACTTGCCAAGACGAAGGGGGCGGCGGAACAAAAACGCCGACGAGAAAATCAAACAATCGCCGAGATGCAACGGGAAGCGAGCAAAAAAAGTGATAAATGTAGTACTGGTGCTAAGGGTAGTAGCGTTAAGGGCAAGAACGCGTATGCTGCTACGACGGCTAATAACTCTGCTGCCAAGTCACGGAGCGGCTCGCGACCCACTAAAGGCGCAACCAGGGGGTCGAAAGATTCAAAGGCGCAAACAAGAGAAAAGGCACCTTCAAAACCATCTGCGAAAGCAAAGCCGTACCCCAACCTGAAGCGCGTGCGCCCCAGTGACACGAACGACTCAGGGGCGGATATGCTGATGGCTGCGGCGGCGCTGATTGGCGAAGATGGTGAGGGGTTGAAGGGTGGGCGGGGTAAGAAGGCACGTGGAGTCTCAGCACCCGCGGTGGTCGTGTCTCCCGTGCCTGTCGCTACGACTGCGAAAGCGAAACCTGTGACGAAAGCAGCCCCTTCAAAGAAACCCGCTCCGAGTCCGTCAAAAAAACCCAAGGAAAAAACCCGGGAACAGATCGCTGCGGAGTTGCACCACGAGAAGTTCCTGAAAGCCACGGCTGCGGCGAACAAGGCGAAGGCGGACGCGGCGCAGGCGAAGGCGAAGGCGGACGCCGCGTTTGAAGCCGCGAAGCGTCTCGAGAATTCACCCGCGGTCGGTGGAACACCTAGGGGCAAACAGTTTGGGCAAACACCTACAGCCGCCCGACCCGGTGCCGCCGCTGGCGCGACGAAAACATCGTTGAAGCAGCGGCTGTTTGGTGGAGATGCGGGTGAAAACGCAACTGATAAAACGGCTAAACCCGTTCCTAGGGAACCTTCGTCGTCTCTGTCCTCGTCCTCGGATGACGGCTCCAACGACGCGACGGCGACGGAGGGCGCGACATTGGTTGAAGCGGTAGAGAAAAATAAAGCGGTACCTTCGAAACCTTCAACTGAACAACTCACGGTACCGAAACCGGCCTCGAAAAAGACCGCGCAATCGCCCATGCGACGGGTACCTGACGTGGACATGATGGATGCGAACCTCGGGGCGTCCCAAGTATTTTCTGGGGCGACGCCGACATCGTGGATCATCCGGCTTTTAGTCTCGCGCATGTCCGGCGACCCCACCATAAGAGCGGTGTTCTTCAACTCCCTGTGCGCCATGGAAGAGAAGCACTTCGACTTTGCGGCCAGGGTGCTACAAGAACATGACTTTTCCTGTGGATGGCGATTCAGGTTACTGGAGTATTTAGACAGAGCACGGGGGTTGGACGCGAGCGCTTCGGCAAACGCGGAAAAAGCCAGGCTGTGCGAACAAAACGAACAAAGTTCGCGGTCCATCCGCGTGGAGATGGAAAACAGGGAGCTGGATTTGTTTCTGGAACAGGAGCGTGTTTGGAATGTCGCGAACGCTGGAGGCGAAAAGAACGGAAAATATTCAAAAGCGCCTTCAAGAGGTACTCCTTCCAAGAAACTAAAAGGCGACACTACTACCACTACCTTGTTGGCTCCGGAAAAACCGCTCAACGACGAGAGCGATCCTTTCCTTGATGAACGCCCTGGCGCTGGTTTGAAAATCCTTCCGGTATCTGGTGACGGGTCTGGGACTCACGCCAACGGGAGTGACAGGTACGCCATCGACCCGAAAAACCCGTCAAAGTACGTCAAAGCGAGTCCGGAGCACGCGGCGGCGTGCGCTGGTGTTACGCCGAGCGGTCCGTTACCGATCAGAGGCGCCGCGGGGTACTCCACGAACGCGCTGGGTCTCGCATTCAAAATCCTGATGGACAATGCGGGGGCGAGCGACGAGGATGACTGGAACTGCATGCGGAGGTTGGCGAAACGGGATGCGGCGGCCCGACCGACGGAGGCGTTGACGTTGACTCTATCTGGTCTGTTACAATGGCGCTCCGGTGATTTGGAGAACGCGAAAGCACCTCTCCGCTCAGCTATGCACCACGACGGCACCTCCGCCAGAGCCGCGCCTTTACTCTTCGAAGTTCTATTAACTTTAAATGAAACGGACGAAGCCGAGGTTGTGTGGGACACCGCTTTGCAGAACGGGGAGGTTGGGGCGACGTATGAGCGGTTAATAGCGGTCGCGTTGAGGTGTGGCGAAAACGAAAACGAAAACAATGGCGAATCCGAAAAAGAAGCGACGAGTTAGAATAAGAATTTTGATGTACTACTTCTACTACAGTATACTTACTATTATTACTATTGCAATTGCTACTCATACGCACAGCTGTGCGCACAGCTGTCAGACCATCTCTACGACACCACTACCAGTAATACTGCTACTAAAACACCTCCGACCCACGACCCTCCAAACGCTCGCATCGTAAAACTAACGCAAGTGACGTCTTTCCGCGGCGGCGCGACTCGCCCCCTCAAAACCGCTTGGTCGCACGCGATCTGCGCTTTGTTTTGCGTCTGTGCGCAGGCTATATGTGCGTTGACGCAGTAGTCGTAACACAGCGGTAACTCAAAGTATGACCCTGGATTTTGCGAATCTTCCTCGCACCGTGGAAACCCCAAAAGACACAAATACGTCTGAAACGCGTCGAAGCACTCCGTGGTGGCGAGCACCGGCCACTCCAAAGAATACCGGTTCATCCGTTCCTCATACGCCAGCTGTAGCTCTTCGTCATATGTGGACGGGCTGACCACTCGCGAGCACACGTCGTACGATACACCTGCGCAGAACTCGAGCTCGCCTGATTCCACCGGAATGCACCGTGCACTCCGGGCAGTCAAAATAGTATCCGGGTCCCCAATCTCCCCCGGTAACTCCGCGCAAATCTGGTACGGGTACTGGCCCTGACGCGTAAACTCGGTGAAGTACGCCGCGACCTCCACTTTGTCGGGGGGGGGAGGGATGTCCTCACTCTCGTCCGTGGGGTTTAACGTGTCGATTAAAGGGTCATCGTCGGCTGTCGTTGTTGTTTCCTCGGTCGCAGTGTCACTGCCATCTGTGGTTTGCGAGGAAACTTGTGAACCCGTGGTACAGATGAGCACGAGGAATAGTGTCAACGGCACCCAGTGGAGGCGTCGTTTGACTCCAGACCGGGGAGTTTGAACGCGACGACGCGACCGCCGGGACATGTCGCGTGCCAAGCGCAGTGGTCGCCGTTGTCAACTTCAAAATGAGAGGGCATTGGAAAAAAGTGCCCACTTCGACGAAGCAAAGGATGCAGTCAGAAAATTTGCGCTTGTGCGCGTCCATTTGCGACTCTTGCCGACTGGTTGCCCGTTTGCTTTCTCCCCAAAAGTGCAATCGTTGAGATCCGGCTGCGATCGACTCGCCCGACTCCGAGCGAAGAATCGCTTTAGCCACGTCCCTCCTCGCCCGGCGGTCAGTGTCAGCGGGCCAGTGTTGCGGTAGGCAACAGGAGCCTGGCTGGGAGAGGAGTGACCGCGGAACCGGTTGACGTGTGGCGTCGATAGAGGTGAGATCCGTGGAGCGGTAGGTGCGGGTCGACGTGTTGACGTGAGATTATTGACACCCTGGAGTGCAATAATCGAGGGCTTGCGGGATCCCTACTACGCGGTACACACGGTCGTTTGTCACCACCCACGTACGTCGGACCACCCACACCGCACGATGAGCGATCGCCCTGCGGGAGGCGACGCAGGTCGCGAGGGTGGAGAGCAGGTTGGTGTTCCAAGGTTGACGAACGAGTCCACGACCACCACGTCAATGGAATCTGACAAAAAAGCATCATCAACCTCGACGCAATCGGTCTCGGGCTGGGGCGCACACGGCCCTGTTGCGCGGTTAATCGACGAATTAATCGGGGCGTTGCGGCCCACACCCGCAAGTGACCGGCGAAGACGAGCCGTGTTTCGACACATCACCGAGTTAGTCAACGGGTGCTTTCAAGACGAGAACGTCCTAGTGACTGCGTTTGGGTCGGTGCCGCTAAGAACGTACTTACCGGATGGCGACATCGACGTCTGTCTGTTAGGTCCGCACAGCTCGTTATCAAAAGAACCGTGTTGGACCCAGCGTTTACGCGACCACATAGAGTTCGCAGAAGCAGATGACGCTGCAAACGGCAGGGTCAGTGAGTTCGCAGTCTCCGAAATCCACGTCGTGCACGCTGAAGTGCGTTTAATGAAATGCATATGCGATGGCGTCGTCGTCGACGTCAGCGCGAACCAATTCGGAGGCCTGGCAACCCTAGGCTTCCTGGAAGAGGTGGATTCGTTCATATCCGATAAACTCAACTCAGATGGGCTGTTTAAAAGGAGTATCGTGCTAATTAAAGCCTGGGGGTTCTATGAGGGAAGACTGTTGGGCGCGCACCACGCGTTGATTTCAACCTACGCGTTAGGTACGTTTTTATCCCGTAAAATCCTGCTCGCCTTGTACTGCATAGTGAGGGTTGATTCTGACGGTTTTTAGCGCGATCCTGTGAAGAATTCCTCAGCATCCCAATACGAGCAACACACGCAATACATCCGCCCGACTGTTGCCCATACAAAAGACTGACTTCTATTTCCAAAATCCTAGAAACCCTGGTGCTTTACGTACTGAACGTGTTTTGGTGGACTAAAAACCTATCAACCCCGCTTGAAGTGTTACACACGTTTCTCAACGTGTTTGCGAACTTTGATTGGGATAGGAATGCAGTGAGTATTCATGGTCCAGTGCCTCTGTCAGAGTTGAGCGGCTCGGGTAATAATGTCAGCGCTTCTTCGGTGGATAAAAATAAATACTCGAAAGAAAAGGCGAAGGAAAGGACGTCCACTGGAGATACTGGTGAACCCTCAGACCCTGGCGAAAACTGCGAACTTTTAACCCCAGAGTTCATGTGGCGCATGCTGGACAAGTACGGCAACGAGAACATCATGAAGCAACACGCGGCGGCGGGGGGGGGGAGTAGAGGAGGTATAAGTATCTTATCTGACAGAGGAAACACAAGTGAGGGTGTTTGCCCTATGGATACTAAAAATAA
>MDSY01061429.1_pt1 | contig 20521 bp, 12 predicted proteins | sample 811131 | NCBI WGS metagenome assembly MDSY01 (sample SAMN05326643, study PRJNA326480) | marine metagenome | isolation source: seawater | place: Atlantic Ocean: South West | collected 2010
TATCGAGGTGCTGCAGTGGGTGCGCGCGAACGGCTGCCCGTGGAGCGAGTGGTCGTTCGCATACGCGGCGTACGGCGGACATCTCGAGATGAAGCAGTTGGTGCACGCGACCGGCTGCCCGTGGGACGCAGCAACGCGCCGTATTGCGGAAGGGCATGTCCTAGAGTGGGCGATAGCGAACGGCGTACCCGAATAGTGAGAAGAAGTCCCTTGATGATTTATAAAGCAATTTGTTTCACGCCAACCTATCGATATAAAACTTCCCAAATAATAATCAGAGGTCATCCTTTTTTGCATTTTCCTTGACTTTCTCAACCTCAACGCCGTTGCAATCCTTCGGCGCATACGTCCTGCAAATCAGCTCCTCGACTGATTCGTTTTCGAATTTCTTGGTATACAATGCTTCCTGCAGTAGCTCCTCCTGTTCCTCCACCACCCTGTGGCAGTACCCTTCCAGTTCCTTTCGCAGCGCTTTGCGCTCGGGGAGTTTCCCGTCGGATTTGCCTTTTTTCCACTGTCCTCCTTGTAAACCGAATCTATTCCCAACCTCGTCACACAGCCCCTCTAACAACTCCACGAACCTTAATTCGCTGACCTTGTAGTTAATGAGCTTGCCGTACCTGACGCCTTTGGAATCCAGCCTTCCTCGCATATCTAAATGGTTCCTTGGGCGTTCCGCTTCTAAAGCGTTTTGAAGGGAAGTGGCGACCGCGACGCATGCCGAACACTTGGCGTCGATCGCGGAAGTCAGGGTCGCGATCGAGGCGATCACGAGACACACGAACACGGTCCGTATGCCTTTGGGACGCATGTTCCTCACCCCTATCCACGGAAACACCTCTGATCAAGACTCCTCTCACGTTTCGGTCACCGAACGACCGCGGTGAGACACCGGGAAACCCCGCGCGTGCGAGCCGCGTGCGCGCACCACGAATGGAAGTCCAAAGAAAGTTGCAAGTGAAAACGGCCGACACTCGCTCGATTTCGTGGTGACACTCGCGAAGTCCAACGTGGCCAAAAAAGCCCCGATTCCTTTGCGTCGTGGCTCGTGGTGCGAAGAACGCAGTGCGCGGAGGGAGTGCGACGTGACGATCGAGCGATAAGAATGGGAGGAAAGCGATGCCCGCACGGCAAGATGAAACGCGATTGCACTGTGTGTAGTCCATGTCCCCACGGAAGGTTGGAACGCGCCTGTGTGGAGTGCAGACCTTGCCCCCACGGCAAGCTGAAAGGCCACTGCACCGCGTGCACCCCCTGCCCCAAAGGCAAGCGGAAAAGCAGCTGCGTGAAGTGCACCCCCTGCCCGCACGGCAGGGTGAAAAGTAACTGCTCAGCGTACAACCCCTGCCTCCATGGCAAGGTGAAAAACAAGTGCGCTGAATGCAACCCCTGCCCTCACGGTAAGCTGAAACACAGCTGTATGGTGTGCACCGGTTGCCCTCACGGCAAGCGAAAGGACAGGTGTGCGGCATGCAAAACGGCGCGCGCAGATCCGCCGAGTTCGAAGCGAGTCAAGCGCGAGCCGGAGAGTTCACCTGAGATCGAACTCGAACCCGACATCAAAGAAGAGCCCGAGCCATTCATCATCCGCGGCTACTTCGGGTTTGACGACGGCCAGTAAACTGATTTTTCCGTCGAGTCGGTGTCGTTACGAAATAAACATTTTTATCACAATTTTGATTCAACTAACACATTTTATTCGCTGAGCCTGGCGGAGTCTCGGTCCTCCCCCTCTCGCTCCGACTCCGCGGCGCTATCCCCCGTGGTCCCCACCCTCCTTCGAAAGGCTCCTAAAACCCGACCATGGTCCTCCTCCACCGACCGCATCAAGTCCTGGACGTGCCCCAACACGATCTCCGCCTTGGTCTGCGCTCGCTGTTCCGCCGCCTTGGCTTTCGCCGCCTCGTCGGCCCGGCGCTGCTGTCTCCCTCTGAACGCCGCCTGGATTCTTTCGATGGCGTACATCTGCGCAACATCAAGTTCCTCGCCATCCACATCAGTCATACCGTGCGTAATATCCAGCCGGGGTTCATCCGGGTCACCAACTGTGGACCCGCCTTTCTGTTTCGTTAACCGCCGCTCTGCGGTTAGGCGTTTCCGCACCTTCCCAACTTCAAGCATGGTTTGCACTTGAATTGGGAGCTGCTCGATGTTAATCCCCATCGCACGCGCCGTAACAGCTTGCAACATATCCTGGTAGTGCAGGTAGTTACTCTCGACTTTCAGGTTCAGGTTCTTCTGGAACCGGAGCAGGCCGAGTCGCGAGATTTTCGATCCTCGCACGCCCAAGGGAGGCGCCGCTAAGCGCAACAAAGTAGCCACGCGCGTCACTGGGATGAAACCCGTCGCCCGGGGGTCCACCTTGCTCCACGCCACCGCGAAGTCGTCGATATCGTCATCCATCACAGTCACGCCTTCTTCTTTTTTGTTGTTCGAGAAGTTATCAAGCACCACCGCGATGAGCAAGTTCAGGGTAACAAACGAACCGAAAATCACGAAGGTTATGAAATACATCGGCGCGCCCGCGCTTCCACAACACGTCCCCCGGGCGCAGTCCGCGGACGAGTCGCAATCCTCGGTGATCATGCAGTCGTACATGATCGCGTTCCAAGCCTCGCCAGTGACCATTCGAAGTAAGATCAATATGCTATTTCCAAAGTTGGTAAAGTTGGCGTCTTCGTTCAAGTTTTCGCCAAACTTTATTTTTCCGAAAAGGTTCATTCCGAGAACGGCGTAGACGAAACACAACAGGAACAAAAGCGCGCCGATGTTAATCAGCCCTGGAAGTGACACGATCAGGGTGTTGAACAGCATGAGAAGGCCCTTCAACTTGCGCACCAAACGAAACACCCTTGCCAATCTCAAAACTCGAAGAACCGAAGCACCCCCACCGGTCCCAGCCATGTACCCTATTAAAGTAGTAGCGACGCAAAAGAAATCGAAACAATTCCAGCGATCAGAAAAATACGCCGCCGGGTTCATGGCGTACAGCTTGGCACTCGCTTCGCCGACGAAAATGACCGCAAAGAAGATCCCCAAGCCGTCCAACGTAGTCCGCAGGTCATCATCTGCGTCGTACCGCTCGCACGCCATGGCGATGGCGTTCACAACAATCACCACCATGATGACCAACTCGAACTCTTCCCTCTCAACGATTTTGTACACCATCTTCCTGTTTTCGTCCTCGGGGTAGTAGTCGTCTTTTCGGGGTTCAGCGGTACCTTGGAGTTTCTGCTGGTGCTTGACCCACATCTTTTGCGCTTTGGTCATCGTAGCGGAGCCTCCATCGCCAGACTCAGAACTGAGCTGCGCGAAATTGTCCAGAATGATCCCGACGAAAAGGTTGAGAATGAAAAAGTTGGCGATGACCTCGAAGGCGACGAAGAAAAACGCCATCGCGGGCTGGTAGTCGCGCTGGGGGGTGAGCTCTGGACTTCTAGCATCCACGCCGTTGTACATAACAGCAGTCCACCCCTCCGTGGTGCTCATCTCGAATAAAGTCTGCATCGAGTTGAAGATGTTGTCGAAGTTCATGTCGTCGCTGGCCCAGGTGCGCTCGACGTACTCTGTGGATTCGTACGTGCCGATACAGGTGGTGATGTTTAGGGTACTAGAATCGAAGGTAGCATCCGCCGCTGTCAGGTTCGCAATCAAATCCGGATTAGTACACTCCTTCGCCACGCTGTCCCAGCTCGCGTCTAACGTCTGGTTCACCCACCCGTCCAGGCATAGCACTTTAGACTTGATGTCCTCATCGGAACACCTGGAAAACGCACCCATAAAGAGCTGCATCCCGAGAATCCCGAAGATGATCCAAAACAAGAGCGAGACCATCAGCACGTTTCCTAATCCAGGAAGCGAGTTCATCAGCGCGTTGACGACAACCTTTAGTTCTGGGACTCGGGAAATTACTCGCAAAGGTCTCAGTACTCGCATAGTTCTCAACGCCCTTACCCACTCCAAATTAGCCCCACTCAACGCCTTGCCGACGATCCCGATCACAACGATAAACCCGTCCATGCAGTTCCACGGGTCTTTCAAGTACGAGTCGTCGTCCTCAAAGTACAGCCCGTACGCGACGAGCTTCATGATCATCTCTAACGCGAAGATTATGGTGAACACCATGTCCACGGCCTCTAACGCATCCGCGGTTGTTTGGTTCTCCATCGCTTTCGGTGATTCAAACACCATCGTGAATGAACTCAACAGAATGAAACTCATGATGAGGTACTCGAACTGTTTGTCGTCGACGATTTTGTGGCAAAAGACGCGAACCGGGTTGGTGGTGGTGAACACGCCTAGGGACTTTTTAGTCTGCGAGAACTCGTGAAGCGGCTTGGGACCGGCACCAGGCATCGGCCCGCACCCCTCTGAAACCTCAGCGTCCATCCCGAAACTCACGAGCTGGCCTTTCTTTGCTGATTTTAATCTCCCCTCCGCGATCGCCTTTTCCTCGTCGATCCGGGCTTGCCGCGCTAGGTTTTCCACTTCGATGCGCGCGTCTTCAATTGCTCTTCGTTCGCGTTCTTCCTCCCATAACTTCGTCAACACGCTTTCCGTCAAGCACTCCCAGTTCGAAAACGCCCTCGGTGTGAGCTCCTTGTCCGGCAGCTCCAGCCAGAACCGCTCTTGTTCCATCTCCTCCGCGCTCTTTTCCTTCTTCTTTTTTTCTTTACTTAAATACTTGAAGAACGAAACGGACTCCAACACCTTGCGCGTGCCTTCAAACTCAGTGCTGATCTCCTGCTGCCCGAAGTTCGTGAGCAGAATGGCGATGAACAGGTTCAGGACCAGAAAATTCCCGATGACCAATAGTAACACGAAATAAAAAGCGCTCGAGTTCCCCGAAGCCGCCATCCCGTCGTACATCACGGCGTTCCAGTCCTCGCCCGTCAACACCTGAAACACCGTGACTAGCGCCCACAGAAGCGTGTCGAAGTTGTGCCGTGGGACCTCCCCATCATCTAAACCGCACATCTTCCCCCCGAACAGCTGCATGCCGAGCAACGCGAAGATAAAAATCGCCAGGAACACGATGAACGAGAAGTTTCCCAAATCAAGGATCGTTAGGTACACGGTGTAGAGGAAGTTCTGCAAGCTCGTCCAACTCCGAATCAACTTCAGCACTCGTAGGATACGAAACGCCCTCAACGCAGATAGAGACCCACTCCCCGCCGCCGCGAGCTCGATAATCGAAATCAACACCACTGCGGCGTCGAACACGTTGAACCGGTCCGCGGCGTACTCGTTGAACCCCAACCCTCCGACTTTAAGCGCCAATTCGAAAATAAACAAAATAGTCAGCACCAGGTTGCAAATCTCAAGCGTCGTGGCGTAGCCGTCAGGCATCCCATTGTACTCCATACTCAACAAAATCGTGTTGACGATGATCGCGCCGGTGAAGAACGGCCCGAAAAAGGGCGCGTCGATTATCAGCTTACAGATCTTTTTGATCCCGATGCTCGCGCCGCCGCCTTCCAGTTGTTCAAAGTTGATTTTCTGGTTTGCTAAATCCGCTTCGTCCTCGGAGTTTTCATCATCGCTGTACAAACCAAGGTCGTGCCTTTTCTGCCGTGCCTCAGCTTCCTTCTTCTCCTGCGCTTCTTCCTTTTCGATTTCATCCGAAGCTTCCTGTTCCTTCGCGTCCGTGTTCTCCTCATCGTACACCTCGGTGATCACCGCCAGTGCTAAATTGAGTAAAAAGAAACCCCCGGTGAACACCAGTAAAACGAAATAAATCACTGACCACCCAGTCACCGCGTCCATGGCCATGTACATGATCGGCGTCCACCCCTCCAGCGTGATGCACTGGAAAATCGTGAGCCATGAGTATTCAATGTTATCAAAGCTCGTGATTCCGTAATTCGGGTTTTCCGCTTTCAAACACATCTGGCCGTCGGGGCAAAAGTACCCGGGCCAGTGCGTCGAGGTGTTCGTGCAGGTCTGCTCGTCATCGTCGGCTAACAACACGGCGGCGGTGATGTTGAAGTCCGTGCCGAAATCAGGCATCACTTCGCGGCAGAATAAATTATTTTCGTTTTCTGAGTGATCGTCGCAAGTCGTATCCGTGACTACAGTGAAGCATCTATTTCTCAAAGCCCCCATAAACACCAGCAATCCGAATATGCCAAAGATAATGAAGAAAAATACACAGAACAGCATCACGTTGGCGATCATGGGTACTGCTCGTATCATGGTGCCTATTAGAACGCGCATACCAGGGAACATCGAGAGGGTTCTTAAAGGTCTTAAGACTCTTATAACTCGCAATGCGGAAACGTTGCTCCCCAGCCCCGGAATTAAGCTCACCAGGCTCACCAGCACGACCAAAAAGTCCATCACGTTCCAGCCATCTTTCAGGTACGATGAATCGTCCAACAGAAACCCCATCGCAATCACCTTCACCACGCACTCCAGCGTGAAAATAACCGTGAACATGATCTCCGTGTCTTCGATGACGGCGTTGCCCCCGGCGCTCGTGCTATCGACGCCCGTACATCCTCTTCCTTCCATCTTCAGCGGTTCCATCTGGCACAGGATGATCGCATTCGCCAGGATCGCGACGAGAATGAAATTGTCGAACATCTGGTTCTCCGAAAGGCGCATGCACAGCTGGCGTAACGGGTTGTCTAAATAGAAATAGCCCAGCGACCGGTCGGCGTAGAAGCGCTTGAACCCGGGAATGGGATCCGGCTCCGGTTCTTCTGCTTCCCGATGACCGTGGGAGAGCTCAGCGTCCGTCTGGGGTTGGGGGGGAGGGGGAGGGGAGGTCAGTTGGCATAATTCGTGAAACACACGTGACTTGCGTGTTGGGCTTGTGGGGGGGCGACGTCCGTTGCATCCAGCGGGATCGCGTCCATAGCGCGCGCTCCCCGGTGAATTTCCATGCATATCACTCAAAATCAGTGTCAAATTTCGAGTCTCATGAACCTACCCTGGGCTTTATCACCACCGGGTTGTCCGGATCAAACGCCACATTACTTTTCGTCCCCATCGCGGCAGTCCAGGGAGGCGCGCCGCGCTCCCTCTCGCTCCAAGCCGATCGCGCGCGAGGAATGGCGGGAGGTGGCGAGAAAGGTTTTTTTTGAGTCTCGATTCAGCGAACAACGGTAAGGTGAGATCGACTAGAATGACGAGTTAATAAACCGCGAAATGCATTCCAGATTTGGTCGAATTCTTTGCCATTCGACTTTTGTTCAAGTCTTTCTGTTTTCCACTTGTCAGTCAAGATTTGTTCAGACCGAGCGGCGCAAGGGGCGGGGATAGAACGGTGGAGGTGGGTTCGAATTGTTCATAACGCTGGATGATGGCGTCCCTTGATTCGTTCCAGTGGTTCCTTGACTCGCCCGTGCGCGTGCTCGGCGAGCGCCACCGCTGGGTATCCCTAGGGTTAGGCATCGCAGTGCAGCTGTGCGCGGGGACTTTATACAGCGTCAGCGCATGGGGTGTGGCGTTGAGGGGAAAAACGGGGTGGGCGAACGATGAGGACCTTTCGTTGGCCACGACGGTGGGCACCCTCGGTGTATATCTCGCCTTGCACAACGGCCTGGCGCTTGACCAGTTCGGCGCGCGGCCGTGTTTGGTTTTTTCCTCAATTGCGTTGTTCACAGGGTGGCACTTGTTGGCGCACGTCGCGTCGTCCGAAGGCTCGCCCGCCGCCGCTGCGTTCGCGCTGGGATTGATCGGCCAAGGTTCAGTCACCACATTCCTAGCATCCCTAGCCCCAAACGTAGGCAACTTCAACGACAAGGACCAAGGCAAGGTGCACGGCGTGTTGCTCGCGGGGTTCGGAGGGAGCTCGGCGTTGTTCTCGGTCGCGTACCGGTCGGCGTTCGTGGGGAACCTGCCCGGGTTTTTGGATTCGCGGGGTGGGTCACCAGTTTCTTTGCGGCGTGCAATGCTTATGCAACGCTAGACGGCACAAGGACCGGCAATAGAGCGCGGAATAACACACACTCTTCGGGTATCGGTTTGACGAAATTGCCCAGCACTCCGTACCGCGAGTTGCGCGAGGATGAACTTCGCTTGGTGAGTGAGGGAAACTCCAGCACTGTGGAGGTGTCGGACGAGGCGCAAGGGGGACGAGAAGAGTCGAACAGCAAACCACCAGAAGACTCTGCTGCGATGAAGACGGAACAGAACTCAGGTGAACACGCTGTGCCTTCTGCGGACGCCACGTACGATACCGCAAACCAACCCTTACCAATTCACTTGAAACGTTTGTTCGCGTCGCAAACATTCTGGGTCATTTACGCGCATCTCGTTTTGACGCTTGGCACGGCGTTGCTCTGGGTGAACCAAGCCGGGCCGTTCGCGGTGGTGGCGGATGAGAAGGTCAACGCACAGAGCGCGTCGCTAGCCACGCTTGTTATTTTGTTTTCGTTAGGGAACGTTTGCGGGCGGGTTTTCTGTGGCGCCGCGAGCGACTTTTGCGAATCGAAATTCGGAGCGCCGAGGAGCGTGTTTTTGATTATAGGAGCTGTGGCGATGTGTTTTGGCGCTGGGGCGTTGGCCAGTAGCCCTGGTCGAGAAGAAATTAGAAACGCAGTTGCGGTGGTAGTAGGGCTGGCCGAGGGCACTATTATGGCCTCCTGGACCTCCACCGTGCGTTCCGTGTTTGGGGAAGAACGGTTCGGGCTGCACTTGGCGATTTACAACTCGGCGCTGGCGCTCGGGTCGAGCGCGTTCAACGGGTTCGCGGCGGTCGCGACGGCGGACCCCGGCGTCGACGGCAACGGCGAAGTGTTGGGGTACAAAGCCACGTTCGCAGTCGCGACCACTGCGTGTGGAGGCGCCACTCTGCTAGGCCTTGCTATCGTCAAAGCCACGAAAAGAGAGGCGGAGGAAGTTAGGGCGAATGCGAGGAGGCGGGGGGAGATGGATGGATAGCGTAGGAATATTAGAAGACTACTTAGCTGAGATAAAAGCATGAGATACCTTGAGTCATCAATACATCACTACATCACCGCTGCTCTCAAGTCCTCCAGTTTCTTGGTAATCTCGGGTGGTACCATGTCCATGTCCTCTGCGATGCGCTTCTGCGTCTCCACATCCAGCTCGGAAAACTGTTCGCAAAGGTCGCCGTCGATCACGTCTTTCACCGGGAAGTATGAGGACCGAAACGAAAGGTGATCTCGCCCGAGCAAAGGCGGCTTCTCCTGTCGCAAGTGCATCTCCAAGTGCGTCACGAAGTCAACGTCTTCCCGTGAAATGAACGGAGCCAACGCGCCGATGGTTCCATTCAAGGAGCAGTAAATAATACTCTCATTTCCCCCAGATTGCAATGTTCCCTTGGTCAAAGCACAAACAGTCTCCCCCACGTGAAACGAAGAAACGCACATAGTTTTCTGCGCCGCGCCGTTCAACACCGATTTCTGGTCGAGATTCAACCCCCCGGTAGGGTCGTGTTCCATCTCATTGCTCGCATCTTTCGTTAACCGGGTGACGAACACGTTGCCGAACTTGTCCCCGCCGCACATGGTGTCGTAATCTAGCGGTACCGCGGAAGTGACGTGCCGCGGCTGCGAATCATCCGCCGCGATCCACATCGTGCCGTCTTCCTTTTTGTACTTGACGTAGTGAAAGGACTCCTGCACGTCGCCGACGTAGATGCGATCGCCAGACCCATGAACAGTAGTCACGAAGTTCGGAAAGTCACTACATTCACTCTTTCGCAACAGCTTCTTCTTGCCGTACTCGTACAGCCGCAACGAGTTCCCAACGCCACACAACAACTTTCCGTTGAATCCGCACACGGCGCCTGGCACGCCGTCCACAGGCGTCTTGTGCACCAGCTCGATTCGGCCGTCCTGCAAATACCGGTACAACGTGACGAAACCGCCTTTGCAATCGCGAGGCGTAAACGTCAGCCCCACGACTGAGCCCACGACGAGAAACAACTCATCCGCAGCAGGAAAATAAGCATGGCACACACACAGCGCGGCTTCATCGTTTTCGAGTTCGATGATCTGCTTTGTTTCGTTGGAGGAAGGGTCCACTATGCGCACGCACGATGCCCATTGTCCGGGTGCCGCTTTCGGGGCGCCGAACTGTTCTGCCGGGGTCATTGATAATTCATCGTCCGAGTCGTCATCCGCGTCCATCGCGTTCGGGTCTTTCACCGGTTTCTCCCCAGCAGGCCCTTCAACCCCGGTCCGCAACCCATATGGAACACTCGACTGGTCGCTCTCCACGATTGCCAGCAGCTTTTTATCAACGTTGACGCTCATCTCGCGCGGCGTGTACCGCAACTTCACAACCGCGGCGTTGAAGCTTTCGTTCAAGTGCTCCGCGGAGACGATCCGCAACGTGTTCCCTACGCTCGCGACGATTCCTTCCGGGCACTGTTCGGATGCGAAGGAAGCACAGTTGTCTAAGGCTGTATACGACACTGGTTGCAGGGAGAACTTGTTCTGCAAATCGGTGTACCCAAGCCACGGCCGCGTGCTTAGCGCGATCATCGCGTTGTCGCCGTTGATCCGCGTGGAATAAAGCAAAGGCGGCCGGGTGCCCAAGAACCTACTGCGCGCGTTGCTAATACCACCTGTCACCAAGTCCACATCAGCTCGTAACAAAACCCCATTCTGTAACCCAGCGTTCAAATTCAACGAGTTGTTCGAAGTGTGTAACAGCAACAGCGAATTCGGGGCGCTCACTAGGGCTTGCACACCAACCGTTTGCAGCGTATCTTCGCCCGATAAACTCATCACTCGCACCGTGGAGTCGTACGACCCGACCGCTACAAACTTCGCCTTTGCCTCGCCTTTCCTCAAACCTGGTAGGCTCAAACACGCCACATCCCCGCTAGTTTCCACCTTCTCAATTTCCATTAGGGAACCAGTAGTGTCGAGCTCGAAGTACACGAGTTCGCCGCCTGACAGCGCGATCACAGCTTGAGAATTATTCACGGTGGCTTTCGTCACGGTTTTGCGCCCAGGGCACCGCCATTCGTTGACCCGGCCGTCCGCGCGTGCGTGCCTCAACCCACCAGGGTGCACTTGAAGCAGGTCGTTGTCTCCGATTCTAGAGGCTGATAGGGTAGGCATGTCCCCTTGAAAACCAGAATCAGTCACCTCCTCCACTGTGTCCCCGATTTTCAAAACCAACGTCGCGTCCACGAAACTGACGACGATGAAATCGTCGAACGCGTCGGTTTTGTTTTTGCGGACGGTGAACACCGCGTTGGGGTTGCCGGGTAACGGGGAGACGGCCATTTCAGTTAAGGAAATACCTCGCTTTAGGATTCGTAACGTACTTCGAGAGCCAGCACCACATAAAGTATATAGCTGCGGCGTCTCCTCCCCTAGAAGCTCGTGGCACTGCGCGTCCAAAACGGGGCACAGACTTTGAAGCGTGTCAATCGCCGTGAGGTTCTTCAGCGGCGTCGGGGTGAAGAACACGGGCTGGTACCCTTCGTTTGTTTCGACCAAGGTTTTTGAGTTGCTTTGGCCGTTAACAGGTCTGTTGCCGCTGTCATCATCGCCTATGCTCGTGAACTGGTACAGTATGTGGTCTCCAAACTCGGAGGCGCAAAACAAAAACCCCGACCGTAACACGCACAAATCGACGCACGTCGGGACGGTGTCAAAGTACGTGATTTTTAAATTCGCCACGGCATCGCTCGGTCCGCAACACTTACCGCTTTCATTATCCAGCACGATTTTGTAAACGTCCCCGTACTCGGACTGCGCGAGCACGAAGAAGCCGTCCTTTTTGGTTTTGTGCGACGCGTAGGCGGTGAGCAACACGCCTCGCTCGCCGCTCAACTCCGCTCGCCGCGGAATAACGCTTCGCAGCTCCTGGCCCTTTGAGCTTTCGCTCTTGTACAAAACGAAGTTCTCACAGCACACCAGGACGCCGCCTGGACCGTCCGTACCACCCGGTACCGGTACTAACAAGTTGGCGCCGTTGTCAATGGGTTCGCTCTCGCGTCGCGCCACGTGGTTCAGCCCGAGATCTAACTCATAAAACGTCAGCTGTTTCTGCGCGTTGGCAGCGGCTTCGCCTGACGAGTCGACATCCGCGTCGCCGTACTCCAGCTCAATCGCGGCGAACCCAGGGTTTTCCAGGCCTCGGTCAAGAGCCGTGACGCTGAACGTGATGCACTGGCTTTTGTTCGCTTCGAGCGGCGAAGAAATGGTTAAATTCGTTTGTGAATCTCGGTTCAGGACGTACACCAGCTTGGTCTTCTCCACCGCGCCGATCATCACGGCTCGGCCTTTGGGATCGCACACCAGGTGCTGCCCCGGCACCGCTCGCCGCACGCCGCTCTTGCCGAACGTCTCCTGATGAACCTTTTTGAACGTGTGGGTGTCTGCGTCGAAGTTCAGCATGACGATCCGCCCGGAATCGCTCCCCACGCACAGGTAATCCCGGTTCGCGCCGGTGAGGCGGAACGCGGCGAGGCTCCTTATGATGCCAAACACCTCGGTGGTGAATATGACTTGCGTCTTGCCGGTGTCATCCGGGCGTAGCAGTTCCAAGGTTTTGTTCCGCGCAACCACGATCTCGTGCGCCTTTGGGGCAGAGAAGTTCCCATACACCGCGCTCGTAATGCCCCCGCCCGTCTGCAGGGTGAGATTGTAGAGAAACATCTTGGGTAGCTTCCTTCAGGACACAGGCCGATGGAACCCAGAGGTGTTGACCTACAACGGTTGACCGTCCAACCCGCGATCGTCCACACCACTGATCGACACACGACCCGATCCAAAAAAGGAGCCGGCGCCGTTCCCCACAGGACCAGACGGCGCGCCAATTTATGACGATCGGCTTAGGGCAAAAGCGGCGGGAGCGCGATTCTGACAAGAGTGAAAATTCCACTTTCGCCCTTCTCCGAGACGTCTCGTTGCCTTCAGTGGCACGCGTGTTCCTCCACCGTCATACCGGCGACGCGCACTCACTTTGAGTCGGGTGCGATGTTCTCGCGCGCGGCGGCCGCGGCGGCAGCGACGGCGCGGCGTGCTGAATATGCAACGCGACAGCGCGCCGGAGCAGGCGTGCATCGATTTGGATTGACTGATTTTCACGAGACGACGATGGATAGATGGATTCCGGCGGTGCGACACAAACGTTTGTGTACCACTTCTAAGCGTTGGTCCGCGCCTTGGAGGGTTGTTTCCGCAGCGTCCCCGGCGCACACAACCACCACCACCTGCACACACACGCGTTTGTTCGCCTTATCCGCGGTACACTTCTCTGCAAACCCGAGCGAAGTCTTCGCGGACATTGAAACCTTCGAGGAGCTGGAATCACACAAAAACAAAACAAAGTCTTCGGAGACGAAACAGACTGATACGCATACCGAACAGAGCGACAAAATATCCGATTGTACCTCAAACCGCCCTACCGATACTGCCACCCAGTACCGCCCCCCAGAGTACGCCGTCCCAGTGCGCGCGTACTACGTGGGCGGCTCGATCGATTTCCACGGCCTCGCGAAACGCCTCCCCAATTACCCAAAGGAGTTTTTCCGCGAGTGCGTTGTGGTGCGGATGACCCCCCGGATTGGCGATTTACAAAACAACGTGACTGTTACCTCAGTGGGCTCACCAACGCTACACTCCACGCTGGAAAAGAAAAGTGACGCCGACTCTGGGGATTTGCGCGACGGCATTCACCCTGGCGCGCGGGCGTTTTCCGGACGCAAAAGCGACCGGAAAGCACGGAAAGAAATGGGCGACAGGGACATGGACGCGTTGGTTGAGTTTGAGGGGGCAGGGTTGGAGGGGATGAATGGTTCAGGGTTGGAGAGTTTAAGGGGTTCAGGGCAGGGTTATGACAGCAACAACCCTAGCAATAACCCTAATACCCCTAATACCCCTACTCTGAACCCCACAGAGACCCCGCGGTACTTTGTGGTGTACAAGTACGGCAGCGTCGTTTTTTTCAACATGGGCCGGCGCGAACGTGAGGAGTGCTTGAAGCTCGTGCGGAGCTTCTGCCCAAAGCCGCTGCCGGTGCCGTGCACGGACGACTACCGGGTGATGGTGCGGCCTGCATTGCAACCATGGGCGCAGTTCGAAGCTGATCACGTCGTGTTGAAACAATTGGACCTGAATAATATAAGCGTCATAGGCACCGTGCTGGCGCAGACCGTGGCGCTGGAGCACCACGAGCTGAAAGTGGACAACATGATTGAGATTTTTTCCTCGCTGAACAAAGTGACGTACGAGACGGGCGAGATGGACATTTCGAAAAACAAGCTGTTTAAGTTAGTCGCGGAGAACAACAATACGCTGACTGAGCTCGTGACTAGGATGCGGTTATTGGGACGATCCGACACCGCGTGGCAGTACGCGCAGTACGACAAAGTCTGGAGCGGGCTGCGGAAAGATTTCGAACTCGAGGACCGGTTCGAACACCTGGATTACAAACTTAACTTGATTCAAACCCAAGTCAAGTTTTACCTCGATATTCTGCAGAACAGGAAGAGCGACACGTTGGAGTGGATCATCATCGTGCTCATCTCCATGGAGATTTGTGTTTCGCTGTATGACATGTCGGACAAGCTGCCGTGGTAGTATTTTATTTTTTAACGAGAAAACGTCTTTCGTGTCTTTTCAAGCTTTCTTTTTTCTCACTTCTCTCTCATCACAAGTGCTTCACCCGTCTTCCGTGCGTGAACCCATGTTTCGCCGGGTCCAAAGGTACTTTCGGCGCTAACACGTTTCTGTACGCGCGTCTAGCGGTCGCCAGGACTTGCGGGTCCGTCAGGTGCTTCCCTCCGCTTTGGCTTTCCAGGTGAAGTGCTTCGCCGATGAACTTTTCGAACAATTCAGGGTTGTGCTTTTTCGCAAACGATACGAGCGCTTTCGACGCGTCGCCCTTGCCCTTTCCGTGCGCGGCGACGAGCACGGTTTCAGGGTTGATTTCCGTGAGTTGCGTCATCACGGCTCTAGCGATCGCATCGGGGAGAATTTGGGATTTCGGGTGGCTGGTCTTGCCAGTGCTCGTGGCATGCTGGTGCGAACGCTGCGGCGCCGACCTGGTTTGTTGCGTTCGCTCGTTTGGAGTTTCCAAACTGTCGTAATATTTCTTCGACGAGTGGTTGTACCGTATTAAAGGCACTAAACGTTCCGGTTGTTTGAAAGCGGAAGTGAACAACGTGCGGTACAAACGCGCGCCTTTTGCGTCGACGAGCACCAGGACGTGCTTGCCATCCACCAAGGCGCGTTCGCTGGCGAGCTCGTGGTCCATACCGTACCCAGAGTCTTGTTCGGGCTCGGAAAGACCTTCCCTTGGGGTTTGTTTCTGGGAACGAGCGACGACACGTGTTCGGGTTTGGAGAAGGGGGGTAACGTTCGTGCGTCGTGAAACGCACGGGCACGGAGCAAACACCGCGGAGAGAAGAGAAACAGTCATCGTATCGTGACAACGACTCAGGTGCGTGGGGGACTGAGAAGGACTGAACGAGTCGAGTCATAGAAGACCTAAAAATATCTTCCAGCAGCTAAAAGTATTGTAACGCTTTTCTCGGAAGACTCACACACACAACGACGCTCACACGACACCAAGCTACGGCTGCCAACATGCCCTCTAAATCGCTCAGCGGCGCTGCCAAGCGCGCGCGCAGAAGAGCGCGCCTAGTGCTGGAGGCCATCCCCGGCCTCCCCACCCACATCGTCGTCTCCCACATTCTCAGATCTGAGAACTTTGACGATCCCGCAGATCTCGCAAGGCTGCCAGCGGTGAGCCGTGGGATGCGCGACGCGATGGCTGGGACGGGGCTTCGGTTTAAGGAGGTTATTGAATCACATACTACTGCTGTTGAATGTTTAAGCGCGGTGCAGCGACTGCAACGTAGAGGTGTCCTGTCGCGTCGAGGACTCCTGTGTGCGGCAGCGGTGGGTGGTGGACATCTCGAAGAGTTGAAAGTGTTGCGCGAGAACGACACACCGTGGGACGAGTGGACGTGCGCGGTGGCGGCGGCGTGCGGGCATCTCGAGGTGCTGCAGTGGGCGCACGCGAACGGCTGCCCGTGGGACTGGCAAACGCGCGAATATGCGAATGGGCACGTACTAGTGTGGGCGATAGCGAACGGCGTACCCTAATAGTGCGAAGAAATGGCGATGGATCTCGAATGGCTTGACGATGATGACAATTTGTAACGCGAATGAGACGCTTTGACTCCAAAAAAATAATCACTCAAAACTCGGTTGCTAAAAACGCTCTCAACTCGGCTTCCTCTTGCGTGAGTTGTTCCTTGACTATTTTCTTCTTCCGTGAGGGGGGCTGCGAGCGGAGCATGAGAGGCTTGCCCACCTTCTTCTGAATAGGCGCCATGCTTCGTTCCAGCGCTTTCTTCGCCTTCTCCTCAGCCGCCAATAAATCAACAGCCGCTTTCTCGCTCCGCTGATTCATCCTCCGATTTTTCTCGCGAGCCTTTTCCGATTCCCGGACGTAGTTAGGATTCATCTCATCCGCAACTTGCAAACACCGCTCTAATTTTGATTCAATCTGGGTCAACATCTGCACGGTTGACATAGTAGGGTCGTAATCAAAGCCGCACTTCGCATAGGTCTCACCAACTTTCTTAGCGAGGGAATCTAGGGGGATAGACGCACCCACCGCCGCACTGTCGAGGCGAAGCTTTTGAGTAGGCTGGAAATCAGCAGTAGCGCCGAGCTGAGTCGTCCGGGCACTCGTAGTACCGCTCATAGTACCTCCACTCATTCGACCCGTAGCCCCCTCCACCCCCCCACCTGATTTCTTTGTCATCTTGACTCGCCTCCGCTGCGCTTTCTCATCCGTGGCGTCTCGTGCTTTCAGCGCCAGCGCCTCCGCCTCCTCCGCTTCGATCGCCTTTTTCAACTTTTCAATTTGCAAATGCAAACTCTGCGCCTCGCTCTCCATCTCGGCGCGAACGACTTTCTGAGACGCTTTTAGTTCCTCCAACTGCTCCTCCGCCACCTGGCCGTTCTGCATCAGGAACAAGTTCTTCTCCTCTAACGTAACGAAAACCTCAGGGAGCTGCGACGGGTCCGTGAAGTACATAGGGGTCTCTTCGCCCGAGGAATCATTCTCAGGCGTTGGGGTGGGACTTTTTTCGGGAATCGCCGAGCGAGCGTTTATAGCGTCAGTCTTGGCAGTTTCAAGAGCCTCCCGGGCTGCGTTTTCAGCCGTTCTGCCGCGACGTGTCGCTTCCTGTAACGCAGCTTCTAAAATCGCAATAGATGCTTCTTTGCTATCCGCCAAGGCGATTATATCAGCGCGTGCGTCACGTTTGGCGCGTCGCTTATCGCGTCGCTCTTGTCGCCTCTTCCGCCTTTTTTCATCCTGCGCTTCGAAAAACTCGGGCGGCGTGAGCTGGTCAAGAAACGCCTTGTAACGCTCGCAATCCACTCTCTTTTCTTCCCTCTTGCCCAACGCAGCCTCTATTACTACGATATCAGCCGCCAGACGTTTTATCTCCTGGGCTTTGTCGTTCTTCCGCTTTGCTTCGTACTCCCCCGCCTTGACCGCTTCTTGAACTCGCAAATCGTTTTCTCTCAGAAATTCCTCAAAGCGCTTTGCGTCTTCTACTAGGGTGGCTTCAGACGCGGCTAACGCTTCTTCTCTGCGTGACGCTTCGAGTTCCAATTTTAGTATTTCAGCGCGCTTCGCATCTAAGCTCATCTGCACAAGAAAAATCTCCCGTTTCTTGGCAACGAAATCCACGACGCTTTCGGGGCGCTTGGATTGATTGGACCCGTCAATTTCGGTTCCGTCACCTTGTCTCCGATCACCACCCGCGCCGTGCTTGGAACCCATTGGGCCGCCTACGTCCTTGGAGCTCTCTTCGAACCATGACGCTAATGCGTTGAACTGCCCAGAGGTACCCACCTCGTCCGTCCCGTGTAGCATTTGCTCGGCTTGTTTACGCGCGGTTCCCATGGTGGATCCGGTTCGGGACGAAAACGTGGTTTTATCGCGGACGCTTAATTTAGCCAGCCGGGCTCTCGTGGAGGCTTTCAAAACCCGCTCCTCCTCCCTTAACGCGAACACGTCGCTTTCCTTCGGCATCGTAAAAGGCACTCGCGCGTACACGCTTTCCAGCAACCCGTCGGGGTTTGAGGGACGGTAGGAACGCGAGAAGGCTTGGGATTGCGTCAGGCTTTCATCATCGCTGTCGTCGGTAACGAGGCCGTCGTCGGGGGCGAAACTAGCACCGCGGTGTGCAAGACCTGACATCGTGGCCTCCACGCGCAGGGCGGCGACCCTCGTTCGAGACGCACGGCCACTCCTGGACCGCGTGATGCGCCGGCGCGGGTAGGTGTGAAGACTGCGGAGGGCGAAATTGCCACAAATCGGGTGGAAAAAAAAAGTCGTCAAAAACAAATGAGCAGCCAACTCAGAAAAAAAAAGAGTCAAAGTTTTGGACGAGCGGGGACGACCACGCGTCCTGTCCGCTCGCTTACGTTTGTAATGTATTTTTTCACAAACATTCTACAAACACGCCTCTTCATCGTTTACGGTCTCTGTTCATTGTTCTACTCTCACCGATATCGTGCATCTTCCTCGTCACGGGCCTTCAGTCGAGGCAGCAGTCGCGGTCCGCGAAGTATTCCATTTGCTGTTGCCACGATTTTTTATTTTTTTTGTCTTCGTCGATGACTTCCTCGTCGCTGCAACTGGAGTTGCAATCGTCAGAACCGCATTCGTACTCGACGTCGTCTTTTGACTTACACGTACCGCAGATGAGGTTACGAATTCTGTACCCATCTCCGCGAGAGCTTAAAAGATCCTCCGCGTGGAACTTGCACGCAAGTCTTGGTTGTTCTTTGCACTTGCAGAGTTTGAAATAGTCTCCAGTCCCTTTGTGTTCTTGGAAGCATGACGGACACGCGTGGAATTCGCTATCGTAGTCAGATTCTGCATCCACGCACAGCGCGCAAGCACAGCGCGCAAGCACAGCGCGCAAGATCTTATACGTTGCTTGTGATCGAGCACCAGACCTTCTTGCAGATGAAGCATCTGGGGTTCACTCGAGACCCTTCCTCTGTGAGTCTGCAGAATCTGCGCTCACAAAGGTTCGTTTCGCATCCCGGTTCCGCGCATTTGTCAAAACTCTCGAGCCAACCGTCCGGAGCGTGTTCGAGGGCGTACCGAGAGCAATCCAACTGATGGTGTTCTTGTCGATGTTTTCGGAAGTGGAGGAGAGACACCCTTCGCGCCCGCACAGCAGCGAAGCCTCACATTTTTCGCAAGCTTCATATCCATACCTTTTGTATTTACATAACCTCTCGGCGTCTTCGTTGTGGTCCCCGCAAAACGTTTTGCCACAAGCGGGGCACAAAAACGGATCGCAGTTACCATCGTCAATGTCTACGTCAAGCTGGCATATCCCCTCGCACGCGGCGCAGGGCGTAATGTTGAAACGCTCGGGGAGTGTATCGTATCGGAGAGACTCATTTCGACGGGGAAGGATGAAGAGTTCGAGAAAGTTGAGCAGGTCTGGAGCGGTAATGTCAACGTCTTCCACGGTGAGAGACTCAAGGTTCTCGAAAAAGACAGGATCCGTGAGAGTTCTATCCACGAGAAGCGTCTTGAGAGAAGCAACATCCCAACCGGCGCCGTGCAGTTCCAGAGTCTTCACGCCGTTCCCCGCGTACTCGACGATCTGGCGCAAGCGATTCTGACCCTTCTCATTCTCCTTTGAAAGCCTCTTCGCGAGGTCCTTGTTGATGTTGAGCATCTCCCACATCCGCGGATCACGAAGTGCGCTTCGGAGGTCTTTTGAGACGGACCCAAGACGGAAGCGGTCCGAAACGTTCAAGGTTCCCATGACCGATGACAGGACGTCTCTTGGGAGATCTGAGGTTGAGATCTGCGTTTGTTCTTGAGATAGTGGACGTGCCGGCGACTTCGGGGGAATGGCCCACTGAGGCATCTTGCCTGTTGGCGTGGTGTGCGTCAGTCATGGCGGTGGTGATAACACGGCTCGCACGAGTATCAGCGCTGCGCGTCACGTCAAAGCTCGGGGGCTAACTCGTCCGGGCGGCGTGCGCGAGTCGTTGTGCGTTGAGGCATCCGAGAAAAGCGTTTTTCGTCGACTCCGAGAAGGCGTTCTAGTCGATCTCCGGTTGGAGTCGAAGCACGCAAAGATGATTTCCTCTGATTTGATCGATACAGATTGATCGAGAGAGAGAGATTAATAGCGAGGTTCAAAGGCGCTTTGATCGAGAAATGAAAATGAATCGGAAAATAATTTTCGCAAACATGTTTTCGCGAAGAGCAAAACTTAAGCATCACCCCCATGCACCTCCGGCGCACGGCGCCGCTACAGCACCGATTGAGCTGTGGACAGGCGCAGCAAAAGGATGCACTCAGGGAGGTTCGAACTCCCGACCTCGAGCTTACTAAACGCGCGCTCTGCCACTGAGCTATGAGTGCCGTTGGCTTTACCATTGGCTTCCGATCGATAAATCGGGTTTAGTGTCTTTCGTGCCAGCATTCGCAGGCGAGGAAATCCATGAGTTGACTCTTGCCTTATGGAGCGTTTCTTAAATATATATAAAGGATCACGTCTACTTTCCGACCCCCA
>MDSY01004331.1_pt1 | contig 20512 bp, 19 predicted proteins | sample 811131 | NCBI WGS metagenome assembly MDSY01 (sample SAMN05326643, study PRJNA326480) | marine metagenome | isolation source: seawater | place: Atlantic Ocean: South West | collected 2010
ATTTAAAAAAATCTGAGTTTCTTTTTCAACCACAAGTTGATCAAGATGACGTTTAGCCCCTGACTGAGTCACTTTTTTAATCGTTTTTCCTTGTGTTAGCATCTATTTAATATCAACAACCACTAACGTTTGATCATCACGCTGCGTTTCCCCTTCACGAAACTTGTAAAGTTGTTCAAAAACAATTTCAACCAAATCATCCGGTTCTCTATCAGAATGCATGATAGCTAAATCAACTAACCGTTTAGTCCCAAACGGTTCATTCAACTCATTCGACGTTTCAATAATACCATCCGTAAACAAAAGTAACCGATCTCCAGCTGCTAACGAAATTGTTTTTTCCTCATATACCTCATCAGGATACATACCTAAAAAAATACCATTTGCCTCTAAAAGTTCAAATGTTAAATCTTCATGTAATAAAACAGCTGCAGGATGACCTGCTCCAGCAAACGTTAACGTCATCCGATCTAAATTAATCGTCGAATAAAAAGCCGTTACATGACTAATCTGAGAATGAGAAATAAATTTTTGAATATCAATATTAGCACGCTGTAAAATAACAGCTGGAGATCGATTATTAAGCCCTATCCTACCCAACAAACCAGATGTTAATGCCATCACCAGAGCCGAAGAAACCCCATGACCCGCCACATCCCCAATAGTAACACCAATTAAATCTTCTTGATTATCAACTAATTCCACAATCCCTTTTTTCTGAGATTTCTCAGCCAATTTTCGAACTGATTTATTTACAAACGTATAAAAATCACCCCCTAATGTAGAAGCAGGAACACAACGACGTACAATCTTAATTCGATCTGTTTCAGGAGGATCAATCGATAATAAAGCCTCTTGAACACGTTTAGCTGTTTCCAAATCCATCGAAGGATCATATAACTGCTTTTCATAAAAAAGTTCTTTAAACTTTTCATACTTTGACATTGGAATAACTTCAATAAGAATCAACGATAAAAACAAAATCGTACTTGCTAAAAATGTCCAAGCAGGTGCTAACAAAACAACAAAAACAAACTGACAAATAATAATAGCAGTAAAATAACTTATAAATCGTATAACCATGAGACTATTTACTTACCCAAAAAATAAAATTTTTAATCATATATTCACAAAACTATATTATAACACCTAAATAGCGACAACCAATATGTTTCACAGTTTAACTTTGACCATAACCAAATTATATGAAAAAATTCTATCAAAGAAAATGAATAAAAACACCACAAACCCATTAGACGAGTTAGAAATATCCCGAGAACATATCATTGCCATTAATGAAGCCTTAACTCATACCAACAAAAAAAGCTGTACAAAACGAGCCAAAAGACTTCAAGAATTACTTAATATACTAAAAAAATATGATAAAAAACGAAATCAACTTCAATGGGATGATTATTAAAAAAAAAAAATAAACACAACTAATATTGTCAGGCATGAAAAAGTTGAATAAAATAAACTGGTAATATGGCGGCATGGCCAAGTGGTAAGGCAGAGGTCTGCAACACCTTTATCCCCAGTTCGAATCTGGGTGCCGCCTCCAAAACTAGTTTTATCATATAAAGTTAACCAATATAATCAAACAAAAACAAACAAAAAAAGGGAAACCAATGACAAAAACCATTTCATTTGTAAATCAAAAAGGAGGGGTTGGAAAAACAACATCAGTTATTAATATTGCTGCTTGCCTAGCTGAAAAAGATGCCTCCGTTCTAATTATCGACATGGACCCACAAGGTAATACAACACAAGTCTACTCTAATATTACAGATGATGATGACTCCGTATATAATTTACTAATAAATAAACAAAAAAAACCACTTTCCATCAAATCACTTAAAAAAAACACTTATATCAAAAAAGTTGATCTATTACCATCAAATGTTCTATTAAGCAGCGCTGAATTAGACTTAGTAACCAAAACAAACCGAGAAAATGTTTTAAAAAATGTATTAAAAACAAATCATAAAGATTGCAATGATTATGATTATATCCTAATAGACTGCCAGCCATCACTAGGTTTACTAACAATAAACTCGATAATGGCATCCGATTCTATTATGGTTCCATTACATGCCGATATTTTTTCCTTAACAGGACTTGAGCTACTAACGCAAACTATTACAAAACTACAAACTATTTTTGAAACAAATGCAACTATTCTAGGATTCTTTTTTACCCAAGTAAATAAAAAAGAATCCTTATTTAATGAAGCCTATGACTTATGTTCAGAAACATATCCTAGCCAACTATTTAAATCTTATATCACAACAAGTACAACGATAGATCAAGCCAACGCAACAGGGCAAAGTGTCATCCATTTATCACCTCATTCAAACCCATCAAAAGACTATCGTAACCTAACAATCGAACTAATGAAAAAAGTATAACCAATGAGTAATACCTTCAGCCAACATAGCTTATTTAAAAAAAAGCCAAAAATAGCAACAAAATCAGATCTAATTAACAACCATATTAATACCCATGGTGATAAAATAATTGTTGATATTCCCTTGCTACAAATAGTAATACAACCACAAGTACGACGCCATTTTGATAAAGAAAAAATTATTCAATTAGCTCAAGATATTCAACAAAAAGGATTAATTCACCCCATTACAGTCATGAAACATCCTAAAGAAAGCGAAACCTATCTTTTATTAATAGGAGGAAATCGACTAAATGCTGCCCATTACTTAAATTGGGAAACAATTCCAAGTATTGTCAAAGAATACAATAGTAATACAGCTCAAAATGAAATTCTACAACTAGCAGAAAATATGCATCGTATGAACTTAAACCCCATTGAATTAGCAGAAGCCGTGATGCGAATCAAAGAACAAACCGGCTATACACTAACAAAGCTTGCCAAAATATTAGGTAGAAATCTAGACAGCCTAAAACAATATAGTCGTATCAACAAATTATCTGAATCAGAAAAAAAATATCATATCGAACAAAAATCGACCAAAAATGACATTTTATCCTATTTAGCAAATCGCGAATTAATCCAACCAAAAGAAGTAAATAATGCATTATTTGATACAACAAAAACGAACCCCTATGATCATTTAAGCAATCACGAATTAACACAAAAAATACACGAAGCTGAATCATTTTTAAAAGTAGCAAAAAAACTAATTAAAAAAGATAAAATTTATCGAACTATCAACGACGATAAACACAAAAATAATAAATAATTGGAATAAGTAAAAATATTAAAAATCCATATATCATATATTCTAACTGAATATATGAAACAGCAATACTATACGCTATTAAAGGCCCTATAATACGACTTACACTCCCCGTACTTTCATATACTCCCATAACTAAACCACGATTTTGATCTGTTGTATAAGAACTTAACAAAGCAGGCATAAACGTATTAACAAAAGAAATACCAATAGCAAATATTGCTAAAAACATAATTAACATACTTAAACTAGTAACTTGAGCCATACCAAAAAAGCCTACACATAAACAACAAAAACCTAGCATAATAAATCGAACAAAATTAGCAGACGCTTTTTTAGTTAAAAATAACTGAACAATCAAACCAATAATCCCCGCATACATAAACAATAAACTATTATTTCTTATTGAAAGATCAAAAACATAATGAGTAAAAATAGAAAATGTTGTTTCAAAACCAGAAAAAGAAAGCATATACACAAAATAAATAAAACACACGATCAATAAAACATTATTTTTTATTGAAAAAACAGAGCGAACTAACGAAACATTCGCTGTTACCTTAACTTTAGACGGTGGCTCCTTTAGAAAAAAAATAGTCACCAACAAAGCTATCATCGATAAACTACTTGCAACCAATGAAGCAACAAACTGACCACTAGGTAATGCATAAAAAATGCCACCTAAAGCTGGTCCAAAAATAAACCCTAATCCAAAGGATATCCCTATAACAGCCATCCCTTTGGCACGATCTTTAACAGAGGTCACATCCGCAATATAAGCCCTAGCAACAGCAATATTACCACCCGTAAAACCATCCAATAACCGTGCCGCCAAAAACAAAGTAAATGAATTCGCATATGCTAACAACACATAAGCTAAAACGGTTCCTAATTTACTAAAAATTAATACCGGTTTTCGTCCAAATTTATCAGACCAATGCCCCAACAAAGGAGCTGCAAAAAATTGGGCAAACGAAAAAGCAGACATTAAAATACCTAACATAAAATGACTAAGATTATATTGCGAAGCGATTTGAGGTAAAACTGGAATAATAAGACCAAAACCAATTAATTCCGTAAATACAACAACAAATAAAATAAATAAATGTGATTTAAAAAACTTCATTGATAACGCAAACGATTTAAAATATTTATTATTGTCGTTTTAAATTTTACAGATAAGTCCTCTGTCTTAAAACCTGCCTGATATAATTTATATAAATCTAAACTAGAAATATCTTGCCACCGTTTTTTTAAAATTATAGAAATATCTTTTTTAGATACTTTATTTTTATTAATATTTGGCAAACCATATCCAGACTTTGAACCCATTTTATGTTTACTATTTTTAGCCATGCTTATAGTTTAATGAAAAGATCAAACAATTGCAAAAACTTAATATTCTTACTAAAAAAAATTTAAAACCAATTTTAATCAAAAAAAAACTATTGACATAGCAACATGTATCATTGTATCAAATAGGTATATTTTTAATTTAAATAATAGGATAACTATATGGTTTTCCCTTCAAAAAAACACCCCTCTTCTACAACCTTTTCAGAAGAATACAAAGCTATTCTTAAACAACTCAGCAAAAAAGGTATTTTTTCTCCAGAAAAAACATCATTTTCTTATTCAATAATGCAACAAAAAGACTTTAAACTCCATCCATTAGAAGATAACACTCTATTACAACAACAAACCCTATTAAACATCTTAGAATTTCATGCAAAAACACAACCACATAAAACAGCATTCATTTATCTTTCTGATGATAATAAAAAAGAAGAAAAACTCACCTTTAATGAACTTCATACAAAAGCTAAAATTATTGGAAGTTATATTCAACAAAACAATCTAAATAAAAATCCTATTTTATTATTACATCCCCCTGGACTAGAATTTATTATAGATTTTTTTGGTTGTATTTATGGTGGTGCCATTAGCGTGCCTCTCTTTCCTCCTAAAAAAAACAAAAAACAAGATCGGTTCAACAATATTATCAAAAGTACAAATGCAAAAACAGCTTTCACAACAGAAAAAATTTTAAACCAAATTAATACCGATTCAAATCAATTAAAACATAGTAATAACATTCAGTTTATATCACTTCAAAATTTAAATCCTAAATTAGCAAAAAAATGGAAAAACCCAAAATTATCACCCCACGACATTGCCTTTATTCAATTTACATCCGGATCAACATCAAAACCAAAAGGAGTCATCAATACTCATCATAATATTATAACCAACGAAGAAATGATCCGAAATGCAGCAAATACATCAAAAAATACCAGAGTATGCGGTTGGGGCCCCCACTATCATGACCTTGGTATTATTGCAAATATCCTTCATCCAATCTACGTAGGTTGCTTATCCGTATTAATGAGCCCTACCTCGTTTATCCAAAAACCGTTTAGATGGCTTAAAACCATAAGTGATTATCAAATAACCTATAGCGGCGGTCCTAATTTTGCTTATGATTTATGTATCGACAAAATAACAAAATCAGAATTACAGGAATTAAACTTATCATCCTGGAACGTAGCATTTAATGGGGCAGAACCAATCAAAGCAGAAACATTACTAAAATTTGAAAAAAAATTCCAGCAATGCCATTTTTCAAAAACAGCCTTTTTTCCATTATATGGATTAGCAGAAACAACCGTATTTTGCACAGGCAATCATGCTTCAGAAAAGCCATCGTTTTTAAGTGTTGATAAAGAAGCGTTAGCAAAAAATAAAATTGAAAAACCCAAAAAACCACTAAACGAAAAAAAATTAGTCTGCTGTGGCAAAACCTGGGGAAAACAAATTGTAAAAATAATAGATACAAATTCAATGACAGAAAGCCCAAAAAATTGGGTAGGAGAAATATGGGTTCAAGGAGAAAATGTATCACAAGGGTATTGGAATGAACCCAATTTAACAAAAGATGCATTCAAAGCATCTATCATAAACACACAAGAAGGTCCCTTCTTTAGAACAGGAGATTTAGGATTTTTAACAAACGATAATAAGTTATTTGTAACAGGACGTATCAAAGACATGATCATAATTCATGGAAAAAATATCTACCCTCATGACATAGAAAATGAAATTGAAACGATATGCAATAAAATAAAAAATGGTGGTTGTGCTGTATTTGAATACGAACAAACTAATACACAATCTTTAGTTGCCGTTATTGAAATCGAAAGAACTCAATTAAAATCCTTTGATCCTGCAGCTTTAAACGAAAAAATAGCAAATTTTGTTTTAGCTGAATTTGGATTTAGCTTAAATGACATTATCTACATTAAACCGATGAGCCTACCAAAAACATCAAGTGGAAAAAAACAACGTCAATTATGTAAAAAATTATACTTAAACAATAATTTAGCCACAATTTCAGATCACAAATTTAATCAATCCAATACCAAAAAAAACGAAACTATCCCATTAACTCATACTGAAAAAATCCTAACCCAGATAATCAAAAATCTACTCAATATTTCTCACTTCCCTATGTCATCTAAACTTGCCTATTTAGGAGGTAACTCCCTGATTTCAATACAAATGATCATTGAAATTCAAAAACAATTTGGCATAGAAATAACAACAAATGAATTATATAAAAAAAACATAACTATAAAATCACTATGTCAACTTATTGATACAAAACAAAATATATTAATTCAAGAACTAACTAACAAACAACATACACAGCAACACTCTATCCAATTAACTAATACAACCGTTTAAACATATTCATGACTCCAACTCATCACCAATTAGAAACATTAACCCCCCAAGAAAAATTAAATTTAATAAAAACTCTTCAAAAAAAGATAGAGACACAACCTAATTCAGATATAAACCCTATTATTCACTATGAAAAACAACAACTACTCCCCTTAATTGCTACAGGGGAATTAACTAAAGTAACATCCGCTACAATTGCCTATTTACCAATTAAAGATAGTACCATCTCACAACCCATAAAAACTATATTTCAAAATTTACCCACCCTATTTAATATTTATCGTCTTTCATTTGGCTCTATTGGTTTAATTGTATTACCTATTGATGAAAATGATTTATATGAATCTAAAACATTAATCCAAACAAAACTAAAACAAGCCATACAATTATGCTCTTTTATTGGAGCTAATTGCATTTCATTAGCAGGTTTACTACCATCTATTACCCAATACGGAAAAGAAATACAATCACTAATACCAAAAAACATAAAGTTAAGCGTAACAACAGGCCATGCAACAACAACCGCAACCGTACTAATAACTTTAGAAAATATTCTTCAACAAAATCAAAGAAAAATTACAAATGAAATACTTGGATTTCTTGGCTTAGGATCAATTGGTCAATCAACTCTAAAACTAATACTAACAACACTACCACATCCAAAAGAAATTATTCTTTGCGATATTCCTGCTATGAAAAACCTTATCAATAAGTTAATAAGTGATATTAAACAACTAGGCTATCAAGGAAAAATAACCTATTTTGAATCCAAAGAAAATGCTCCAGAAAAATTTTATAAAGCGTCTGTTATAATAGGCGCAACCAATCAAGCCAATATATTAAAAATCAATAAACTTAACCCAAATACAATTGTAATTGATGATTCAATTCCACATTGCTTTGATGCAGATCAAGCTTACCAAAGAATGCAAACAAAAAAAGATATTATATGTATTGAAGCCGGTATAATTAATGCCCCCAACAATATCCAAGAACACCGATACTATCCTGACGAAATAAAACCATATATAGCCTATTTACCAAGAATCATTATCAATAGAAAAAACAAAGAAATTACTAGCTGTATTTTATCTAGTTTACTAACAGCAACACATAACGAACTACCCCCATCAACAGGGATAACAAATAACAATCTAGCAAAAAAACATCTTAACATATTAAATAAAATGAATTTTCATGCAACAAATCCAAGAATTAACGGAAAAGATATCCCCATCTAAGACAATTAGAATTAGGTTGATCACATCTTAGATATTGATTATAGTAAGACCTAAATGATAATCATATACACATTTTTATTTCTATTAAATATTGTTATTGGATTAATTCCACTAATATTTGTAAAACCCAATAAAACCTCAATTAGTTTTTCAATATCAGTATCTTTTCTTACAGCATGGACATTAAGTAATTTTTTAATATTTAGCACGCCACATCATTTATTTTGGAATCAAATGGCCTATGTTAGCGCTGCCTTATTTATAGCCTCACAAATATATTTTTCTTTAAATTTTCCTTATCCAAAACAAATAATATCCTTTAAAAATCATCTATTAATTATCATACCAACATTAATAGCAATTACGTCATCATTAACCCCCCTTCATATCAAGGCAATGAATAGCCCTCTTGATATTATATTCGGTCCATTACATAACATATGGGGCTTATATTTTATTAGCTTTTTTATCATCATTATAAAAATATGTAATTACAATAAAACATTACATCCAAATAAAAAAACAACTATCAACTTTTATTTAACTGCCTTAATATTATTTTTAGTCTTTGCCACTCTTTGTAATCTAATTTTGCCAACCTTATTTAACGAAACTCATTTTTATAAAATAGGCCCTCTAACAGCAATAATCTTCAACTTTACAATTGCCTATTCAATATTTAAATATCAACTTTTTGATATTAAAATTCTAATTAATAAAATAATAGCATCTATCATATGTATTGCTATTACAATATTTGGATATATCAGTGTTTCCTGGATTTTTAAATTATATTTTTCAACTATAATTACACCTACATACACGCTATTAATAGCCAGTTATGTAACCCTATGTGCCATATCATTTAATACACTAAGAATAAAACTACAATCAACTACCGAAAAATTATTTTTAAAAGGAAACTATGATTATAGAAAAGTTATCTTAGATTTTTCAGATTATGCAAGCAAATGTACAAATTTAAATGAACTAATTCAAAAAATATACTTATTATTAAGCCATACTTTAGAAATTAGTAACGTTCAAATATTCATTCCAGAATGGTTTGATAAATTCAAAGAAACAAGTAAAAAATTATGCTATTACCCCGCAACAAAAACAGATTTTAACGTTGAAAAAATTATAGAACCATTCATCATTTCAGAAATAGAATCACTAAATAAAACTTTAATCGAAACAAATGAATTAAGCAAAAAAGCACAAAGAATATTACAAAAAAATAATTCATGTAAATTACTATTACCATCATTTAATGAAGAAGGCCATTTAATTAGTTTAATTACACTAGGCAATAAAATGGCTGAAAATAAATTTACAAAAGAAGATTATCAACTTTATATAACATTAAGCAACCAAATAAAAATAGCCCTAATCCAAATAAAACAATTACGAGTTCGTACAGAAATGGATATAGCACAAAAAATACAATCTGAAATCATTCCACAAAACAAAACTATCCCAAACTGTACAACAGCCACTTATTTAAGATCATCTGATGAAGTTGGGGGTGATTTCTACGATATCCATAAAAAAGATAATAATAATTGGATTATATTAGGCGACGTAACAGGTCATGGTATAGGATCAGGCATGATTATGCTAATGATTCAAAGCATTTTTTCAAGCCTAATTCACTCAAGCAAACTAACAGATCCGGCTGAAATCAATAAACAAGCAAATAAAATATTATGCCAAAATTTTGAAAGATTAAGCGAACCAAGACCGATATCTCTTGTAACACTTAGTACAAATGATGGAAAAAAATATAAATTTCATGGTAATCATGAAAATTTATTTATCTATAAACACGACAAAAACGAAGTAATCCATCAATCTATTAATCATTTACCCTTTGGAATTGGATTAACTAATGACATTAACGAAACATGCTTTAATTCAAGTGAATTACAACTCTCTACAGGTGATATTCTACTTTTAACAACAGATGGACTAACTGAAGCTTATAAAGACGGTAACCCAAAAAAAGAACAATTTAATGATAATCGAATTAAAAAAATTCTTAAAAATTTAGCTAATGAAAACACAGAAACAATAAAAAAATCACTAATAAAGCATATTCATCAATTTACAAATAAAATATTTCTTGATGATATAACATTTATTATAATCAAATACGATAATATCAAAAATAAAATAAACCATTCAAAATAAACTACTAATAAATTAAAATTTACGTTAGGATACAATAATCTACAAGTTAAGATTTAAAAACTAATGAAAAACTCAAACACAACTTTTGACATAATGTTTTTACCCATTGAAATGATTTCATCATGGAAACGTGCTAGCATATCCTCTTCATTTTGCTCCTGTTTATTAAATACAAAAGAACAAAACACCTATCTTAATAACATATTATCAAGCACCATAAATGAATGCTTAGAATTTGCAATAAAACACGGTGTCAAAAAATCTGAAAACTATAGCTTATCATGCAATCAAAACAATGAAATAATAACCATAAATTTAACTATTTATTTATTATCACAACAAATTATACTATTAAAAAATTATATTAAAAAAATACAATCTATAAACAAAAATAAAGACTTTGAAAAAACACTTTTTACAAAAGAATTCTCAGAATTAGGCCACGCTATTTATAGTCTAACAAACGACTTCAAAGGAAAAATTAAAATTGAAAATAAAAAAAACAAAGAAAAAAAACATTCTTCTATCCTAAAAACAAATATTATAATAAAATTAAATAATAAGGACATCCAACATGATTATCAAAACTGACGATTACATTATAGATTCAAGCTTATTAAATAAAATTATAATATCTGGATCAATGAGACTTCCATCACCATTATCATATGATCAACCATTTTCATTAATCAAAAAAGCCCTAAGTGAATCCACTGATATATTAAACATCAATTTAACAGAATTAGAATATTTAAATAGTTCGGGAATCACATCACTAGCACGTATTATTATTCAAGCAAGAAAAGATAATAAATCACTAAAATTAATCATTAATAAAAATATTCCATGGCAAAATAAAACATTATCATCATTACAAAATCTATGGGAAAAACTTTACATTGAATCAAATTAGCACAAACAAAACCCATCTAATCGGTAATTTAGATGAATCTAAATTAAAAAATATAAAAAATAAAATTTCACTATCATTCAAAATGATCATTAATCATACTGAAGATTGGGAAAAATGTAGCATAGTATCAAACTTTTTTGCTGATTATCATACATCTTCCTTACATTCAAATAAAAATGAAATTAAATCCATCATTTCAACTATTACAAACGAACTCATTGAAAATGCTATTAAACATAGCTATAAAGAAAATAATGAAATTAATATTTATCTAAAAAATTTACCAAATGAAGTAATCATTATTACAGAAAATATTGGAGCCAAAGATAAAGTACAAAATCTTCGCCATACAATAAATCAACTGAATAATACAGATCTTGAATCATTAATACTAAAAAGAATAAAAAATAATTTAATATACAATCAAGAAAACTCTGAAATAGGATTATTAAATATAGCAAAAAATTTTACAAATAATTTAGGTGCACGAATAACACCAATAGAAAATACACAACTATCTAATATAGAATTAATTACTAGTATTCAATATGAATAAAACACTAGAAAAACTCACCCCCAAACAAACAAAAATTTTTAACTTTATTTGCAATTATTTTCAACAAACAAAACACTACCCATCCTATAAAGATATTGCAAAAACATTTAACTTTAATTCTGATGCAACAGTCAGAACCTATTTAGAAATTTTAGAACGAAAAAAATACATAAAACGACATGCTAAAGCACGAACCATAACCATTTTACATAATCCATTTACAACACCCATTATAGGTAATATCAAAGCAGGCGAACCCACTGAAGCTATTGAAACTATAGAAGAATCTATCGACACCCTACCATTATTAACCTATAAAAAAGATAAATTTGCTTTAAATATAAAAGGAGACAGCATGATAAATGCTGGAATCTATGAAGGTGATATTGCCATAATTGATAAAAATCATAATATCTCCTCAGGAGACATTATAGCAGCCCTAATTGATAACGAAGCAACCTTAAAACGCTATATCAAAAAAAACAACAAAATCAGCTTACAAGCAGAAAATAAAGACTATCAACCTATTATTATTCAATCTCATACCACCAACCTGATTTTAGGAAAATGTATAGGTATTATTAGATCCTATTAAAATATTATTAAAAAAGTTATGATAACTGATTCATTAACGAACACATACCAATAGCCGTATTGGCTGCTTCATAACCTTCGTTAAAAGAATCTGGCAATGATCGTTCTTTGGCTTGAAACGTTGTATACGTTGTTAAAACACCAAAAATAATAGGCTTACCCGTTTCTAACATCACCTGCTGAATGCCTCTTGAGCACTCATTAGAAACATGATCAAAATGTGCTGTATCACCCTTGATAATAGCCCCCAAACAAATCACAGCATCTGAAATAGCGGCACATTTCTTAGCAATCAAAGGAATTTCAAAAGCTCCCATTGTTTCTATAATCTTAATATCAGTTGTTCCACATTCAGCTAATGCCTTTAAAGCCCCATCTAATAAACCTTGAGCAATATCTCCATTATAAGAAGCTACTACAATAGAAACATTAAAAGACTTGCCATCTAAAGTTCCTTTAATAATATTATCTTGATTTTCTAAACCTTTTTTTAAATTTTGTTTCATAATATATGCCCCATTTTTTTTTGTTTTGTTTCTAAATAAGATTTATTATATTTTCCAGGTTCAATCTTAATAGGAACCCTATTTTTAACGGATAAACCAAAGCCTTTCAAACCAATTATTTTTCGTGGATTATTTGTAATTAAATTCATCTGTTTAATGCCAAGATTAATTAAAATCTGTGCCCCTACACCATAATCTCTTAAATCTTCAGAAAAACCAAGTTTTTCATTTGCTTCAACAGTATCATAACCATGCTCCTGCAATTTATAAGCCTTTAACTTATTAGCAATCCCAATACCACGACCTTCTTGACTCATATACAAAACTAGGCCACTCCCATGATCTACAATCATCTTCATCGCTGTATGTAATTGAGGCGCACAATCACAACGTAACGAACCAAAAACATCACCTGTAATACATTCCGAATGAACCCTTACTAACGTTGGCTTCTTTTTATAGTCCCCATAGGTTAACGCAAAATGATGTTTATCATTTAATTTATCTAAATAACACTTTAAATCAAACTCACCTAAATCTGTTGGCAATTTAACAGTTTCAACTAACTCTATAAAAGACTCGTTTTGTATTCTATATTGAATAAGATCCTTAATAGTAATTAAAGATAAAGAATGTTTTTTAGCAAACTTAATCAAATCTGGTAATCGCGCCATATCTCCATTAGATTTAATTATTTCACAAATAACACCAGCCGATTGCAAACCAGCTAACCTAGCAAGATCAACAGCCGCTTCCGTATGACCTGCCCGTTTTAAAACTCCCATTTTTCTTGCTCGCAACGGAAATAAATGCCCTGGAGTTATAATATCATCTGGTTTTGTATCAGGATGAACTAATATACGAATACTTTTGGCTCTATCAAACGCAGATATTCCTGTCGATATCCCATGTTTAGTATGAGCATCAAAAGAAACCGTAAAAGCCGTATTATTAGGATCTGAATTTTCTTTTACCATTTCTGTAATATCAAGTCTATCTAAAACATCATCTGTTACTGGAACACACACTAAACCACGTGCTTGTTTAATCATAAAATTAATAGCATCAGGCGTAGCAAATTCAGCTGCCATAATAAGATCTCCCTCATTTTCTCGATCTTCATCATCAACAACAATAACCATCTTTCCATTAGCAATATCAAGAATAGCCTGATCAATAGTATTAAACTTTGTCATTTAAAATTCCCTGCTTAACTGCATTTACAACATATTTACCTATCATATCACACTCAATATTAACATATTGCCCTATTTCATAATATTGTAAAATTGTTTCATCAAATGTATGAGGAATAATATAACAAGTTAACAATCTATCAGTAAGTTCAGCAATCGTCAAACTAACACCATCAATGGTTATTGATCCTTTATAAATTAAAAATACAGCCAACTCTTTAGTATAAGTAATAACAAGCTTACTCCACGGGGAAGATGTTTCTATACTACTTATCTGAGCCGTTCCATCAATATGACCTGAAACATAATGCCCACTTAATTTGGTTGCTAATGTTAAACTAGACTCCAAATTAACATAAGACCCAGGAACTAAAGAACCAAACGTAGTAACACGTAATGTTTCTTGTAAATAATGTACTGTAAAATTAGCATCTGTATACGTCACAACCGTAGAGCAAACACCATTTACAGCAATACTATCACCAACCTGAATAGCTAAATCTGCTGTTTTACAAGCAATAACAACAGCAACTCCATCTGTTAATGATTCAACTGAATCAACAACACCAATTAATTTAATTATCCCTGTAAACATGATCTTTAACAAATTTTCCTAAAATACCATTAATAAACTTCGATGATTCAGCAGTAGAAAACTCTTTAGCTAACTCTACCGCTTCATCTAAAACAACATTAACAGGTGTTTCTTTCTGAAATAATTCATAAAAAGCCAATCGTAAAATACTTAAATCAATTAAATTAATTCGATCTAAAGACCAACCTATAGAATATTCTTTAATAAACTTATCTGATTCTTCATGACGATTCCATGCGCCAACAACCAATTCTTTTCCCCATTGTTTAGCATCATTATCAACATCACTATCATCAATAAAGTAATCAATAAATTCAATAACATTATCTTTACGAGTACTCGCTTGATACAACGCTTGCATAGCTAATTTTCTACCAATATGACGAATGCCCATTTTAAATTAAATCATCTAAATAATTATCAACAAAATGAGTATCAAAATCACCTTTGATAAAAACAGGATGTTTAATCACTTTTTGATGAAATGGAATAACGGTAATAACACCATCAATCACAAACTCTTCTAACGCTCTATTAGCACGCTGCAACGTTTCATCACGATCTTTACCCCAAACAATTAATTTTCCAACTAACGAATCATACTGAGTTGGAATTTTAAATCCAGGATAAATAAAACTATCTGTACGAACCCCCTTACCACCAGGTGGCAAAAATAATTCTACAGTACCTGGACAAGGCATAAAATTATCTTGATAATTCTCGGCATTAATACGAAATTCCATAGCATGACCATTAAACGAAACATCAGACTGTTGTAAACGAAGTTTCTTGGTATAAGCAATGCGAATCTGCTCTTTAACCAAATCAATACCCGTAATCATTTCTGTTACAGGATGTTCAACTTGAATTCTAGTATTCATCTCCATAAAATAAAAATTAGATTGATTATCAACCAAAAACTCAACAGTCCCTGCTCCTTCATAATTAATACCAGAAGCAGCCTTAATAGCAGCCTCACCCATCCGTTGTCTCATTTCTTCAGATACAACAGGAGAAGGAGCTTCTTCAATTAATTTTTGATGACGTCGCTGAATAGAACACTCTCTTTCTCCCAAATAAATAGCATGTCCTGATTTATCTGCTAAAACCTGTATTTCTATATGACGAGGATTCCCAATAAATTTTTCAACATAAATATCACCATTACCAAAAGCAGACATAGCCTCATTGTGAGCCATATCATAAGCATTTTCTAACTCACTTTCTTTTGTAACAACTCTCATACCACGACCACCACCACCAGCAGACGCTTTTAATAATAAAGGGTACCCTATCTCATTAGAAACTTTTTTTAATGTCTCTATATCAGAAATAACTCCCTTTGAACCAGGAACAATAGGAACATCCAATGATTCCATTGTTTTTTTTGCTTCTGACTTATTACCCATCATATTAATACATCGTGCCGATGCTCCAATAAAAACAATATTATTAGCATGACAGATATCACTAAAATCTGCATTTTCAGATAAAAAACCATACCCCGGATGAATAGCCTCAGCACCTGTTACTTCACAAGCGGCAATAATCGAAGGTACATTTAAATAACTTTTCATTGGAGCTGCAGGCCCTACACAAATAGCCTCATCTGCCAATTTAACATGTAATGAATTTTGATCTACATCTGAATAAATAGCTACCGTTGAAATACCCAATTCTTTGCAAGCCCTAATAATTCGAACTGCAATTTCTCCTCGATTAGCAATCAATATTTTCTTAAACAACATCTCTGACATAATACGCTCCTAGCAAAATGTTTCACTATAACTTAAATAAGTTTATAATATTGAGTATTGTACCACAACTAAAAAAGGTTAATTAATAACAACCTTATCAAAATTAAAATCAATATTTTTATCTTTAAGCATTTTTTGCTTCCAAACTAACAATCGATTCATAATAACAGCAAACTCAGCTCTAGTTAAATATTGATACGGATTTAAATTTTGATTATGATCACCTCCATAACCTAATTCAACAATATACTCTTTTAAATACTTTTGTTTCGACTTTGGAATCAAATGTAAGTCATTATAATAAGTCAAATCAATTTCTATATTACGACTTCTAGCACCTGATTGTAATAAAAACCTACCTATAATCTCAATAAATTCCAAACGTGTTACAGCAACATTACTAAATAAATCCAACTCTTTTTTACTAAATCGAAACCAATCAAATTGAACAGCTTTTTTCAAAAATGGATACTTATCTTTTGCACGAAACTCACTCTTTAAGCTAGGAACATTAACTAATGATTCAACAGATTTAACATCAAAAAATTGTTCTGAGCTACCCACAAAGACATCCTTAACAAAATACTCTTGATCACCCTTAATAACCTCATGAGAATAAATATCACATAATAATCTATAGCGACCTTCTTTTAACGATAACTTCTGAGGGTCAATTACTAACTCATGATTCCCAACAAAATATTCTGTTTTATCATTAATAACAACTACCTTATTGCCTTCTTCATCTAAAATAGAAAATGTTACTAACAATGATTGATGTAAATCAGAAATTAAAGAAAAAGACACCTCAATCGGTTTTGGAAAAAGAACCTGATCAAGATATCGAGTCCAAACTAATGAATAAGAAGCATCTTTATAAGTTAAATAACCTCGAGGATTAAACATATCATTCTGATATAAATTAAACAGCCCATACGATGCCGTTTTTTCTACAGAATCTTTATACCAAGAACTCGAAACATCTTTAAATGTTTTAACTCGTGGAAAAAAACAAAAATAAGGATCTATCTTTGAAATAGCTACATACGAATCATCTTTTGTGTCTAAATCAGAATCAACAAAATCATATTCAGCTTGATTATTATTAGCATAACCATCTTGTGATTTACTGTAAATAGAAATAATATATTTTTCAATACCAAAAGACAAATAAGATCCATCCGAAATTTGAGCGCTCACAAAAGAAGAAAAATCATTATTATAATGATACTTTAAATCAAACCCAAAACCAAAAAAAGTAGGAACATCACCTGATGACAATTCACGCCTAGCAAGAGCTCGTAGATAAAAACCCAGTTTTTCTTTTGGATTAACTAAATATAACAACGAGACATTACCCACTCTAGAATCAACAATTTGAGTATAATCAGAATTAAATTTGTGCATATAATTAACAGAACCAATACTCGAAGATAAACTTAACCCTTTTCTTAAAAAAGTAGTAAATGTAATACCAAACTCATCATATTTAGACTTAGTAACATCCCCAAGACGAACACCAAAGTAAGGAGAAAACGAATATCGATAAAAAGGACTCTTTAAATCATTAACTTGTGTATTTAATTTTTTATTTTTAATAATCAACTTCTTATTTTTATACTCCATTTTTTTGGCACGTTTTTCGATTAATTTAGTCAAATTATTTAAATACGTTACTTTATCATTCATTTCTGACTCATATGTGAACTGAGCATGCTGTGAATCTACCATCTGCCTATGTATCTGATCCAATTGTCCATCAATATGAGCGCCTAAATTATTCATAATATCAACCCGAACAGAAATCTCATTTTCTAACAACTGAAGTTTTTTATAGTCATTATCAAACAACGCCTTATCTTGTTCATATTCAAGTCTTTGCGAACGTAAATAATCTTTTTCTTTTTGAATAAAAACAGATTTATCTAAATGATCTTTTTCTAAACTAGCTAATGTATTAATTGTATTAATCATTTTATTTTCAAGACTTTTAATATTTTGCTTTGCCTTTTTTAAAACTTGCTCCTTGTCTGACTTTTCAACATAAAACTTACTTTTTTCCTCTTCCAAAGCCTTCTTTTTCTTATCTAATTTAGCCGAAATAGAAACTAGTGCATGACGCTCTCCATTAATTTTTTCAGATAAATTGCTTAATTTTTCTTCTTTACTAACTAAACTAGATTGATTCAAAGCAATCGTTACCATTTTTGCATCTAATTCTTTTTCTTTTTTTACTATTTGTTTATTTTGTTTTGTTAACTCTTTTTTTTGACGAGCAATATCATACTTTAATTTTTCAACCATTTTTTCTTCTTTACGAACTTTTTTCTGAGCCTTTTTTAAAATATTTCTTTGATTATCAACAACCAATTCTTTTTCTTTTAATAAACTCTTATCTTTTTCAAACTCAACTCCCTGATTTAACAAAGCCTGTGAACGCTCTGACAATTCTAATTCTAAAGAAGTTAAAGAAGCCTCCCTTGCATTCATAGCCTGCTGTTTAGTATTAAAAACTTCCATTTTACGTTTTAATTCAATAACAGAAGCCTGCTTTGCTAATTTTTCTTTTTCAAACAATTGCTGTAATTCCAACAACCTAGCTTGTTGCGATTTAATTTCTTCATTCGTTAACGCCAACTTCTTTTGATTAGCTAGACTTTTATTTAATTTCTTAATTTCCTTATTTAAAGTTTGATTTTTTTGATCTAATAAATCTACCTTATCTTCTAATCGTTCTATTTCTATTTTTGTATTATCAATCTTAATAGCCTGTGAATTTTTTACATCCAAAGATTGGCCTTGAACAATAGTATCTTTCATCCCCTGCTCTATAACTGTAATCTCAACTGGTAACAAATGAACTTGTGAAGAAGACGAAAAAATAACATTAACAAAAATATTATCTGAATTTAATTCTACAAAAGATTTAAATTTAAGTTTAAATAATTGATCAGTCACCCTTTTTAAAGGAAAAACATCATTTCCTACTAATAACATTGCTTCTTGAATAGGAAACTCAGATACAACAGATACTCTAACAAAATCCGATATAACAACAGGATTAGGATCAACATTAACAACTATATCCGAACCATATAAATGGCTAGAAAATAATAAAATAAAAATCAAATTAACGATACGTTTCATAGGCTCCCAATCTTTTTAAAACATACTGTAACTAAAGTATTCTAATTTGTTATCGTATTTAAATCAAAAAAAATTTCATTATTTTTTTCATAATCATATTATACATAGTAAAATTATTAATTTAAAACAAACTAAAAATTCAATAATGTTACTGATATAGTATAAATAATGACATTTAAATTAAACAGTAATTTTAAACCAAGTGGGGATCAACCTAAAGCGATTCAAACATTAAGTAAAGGTATTAAAGCAAGTAAACCTGATCAAATATTATTAGGAGTAACAGGATCTGGAAAAACATTTACCATGGCCAACGTTATTCAAACCGTAAATCGCCCCACCTTAATTATTGCGCATAATAAAACCTTAGCCGCCCAACTATGTAATGAATTCAAAGAATTTTTCCCAGATAATGCTGTCGAGTTTTTTATTTCTTATTATGACTATTATCAACCCGAAGCCTATATCCCCAGCAGAGATGCCTATATCGAAAAAGAAGCTGACATTAACGAAGAAATCGAACGATTGCGCCATAGCGCCACACGATCCCTTCTAACACGACGTGACGTAATTATCATAGCATCAGTATCCTGTATCTACGGATTAGGTGTTCCTGAAGATTATTTAAAAGCGGTCATTGAAATTGAAGTAGGTAAAACCTATAATCGCCGCCAATTACTTAGCAAATTAGAATCCTCCCAATATGAACGAAATGATATTGAGTTAACAGCAGGACGATATCGAATCAAAGGTGACACCATTGATATTTATGCTTCATGGGATGAACTCATTTATCGTTGTGAATTTTTTGGTGATGAATGTGAAAAATTAAGTATTTTAGAACCCATTTCTTTA
>MDSY01011032.1_pt1 | contig 20509 bp, 26 predicted proteins | sample 811131 | NCBI WGS metagenome assembly MDSY01 (sample SAMN05326643, study PRJNA326480) | marine metagenome | isolation source: seawater | place: Atlantic Ocean: South West | collected 2010
AAATATTTGGAAACACATAATGTATCATTCTTGTTTGCTATTGATATATCGTCAAATATTGATGAAGCATGTAAGAGGTTTTACAGTATTAATAATAAAGAATGTAAACCTGTAATTGTAAGGGGTAATACCAGTAAAAACATCAAAAATCTGGAATACTGTGATGTTGATGAATCTACAAAAGAAGATAAAGATCATTGTGAGATAATGACAAATATAGTATATGGAAAAGAAACACCCATACCTAAAAAATATATGGAAATACGTCAAAAATATTTTGGAATTGGAGAAGGGGGATTTGATGTAGTAAGTTCTCAATTTTCAATGCATTATTATTTCCAATCTAGAAAGACATTTGATGGATTTATTAGAAACTTAAAAGAAAATATCAAAAAGGGCGGTTATTTTATAGGTACTTGTTATGATGGTCAAAAAATATTTGACCATTTCAAGTATCTAGAAGGTATATATCCCGATTTATCAGAAGAAACATCTGATGAAGATGAATCTGAAGAAGAAATCACCGAAGAAAGTGAAATAGAAATGAATATGCCAGGTATGAAAGAACTCCGCGAAAAGATAATGTTTACAGATGAAAGGGGTAATATTGTTTATAAGATAGAGAAGAAATATGGTATTGATGATTTTGATTATAAAGAAGGAGCGGACGAAAATATGTTTGGTCAGATAATAGATGTATATATGGATTCAATTGGTCAAACAATTCCGGAGTATCTTGTTAATTTTGAGTTCTTCGTAAAGATGATGAATGATAATGGTTTTAAACCGGTTGTTCCTCCATCTGTAAATAGAAAATATTCATCTATATTTAAGAAAGATAATTTTGATAATAAAAACATCGGTGAATTTAAGAATATTATTGATAAGATTCCGGAAATAGAAAAAACAGATACAGATTTTAATGGTAAATATTCACCAGCAAAGGATATGTATACAGGTTATTCACGAAATCCAATGGAAATTCTAAGTTCTTTCAATAACTACTTTGTATTTCAAAAACGCGAATAATAACTACTTAAAATAAAGATCACTTTTAAATGTATGAAAAACTATATTATAAATAGTGGGCATGAGAAGTTATTCAAACTAAAAGAAGATTTTGAAGAAATTGAATATGAAAAAAAAGAAGAATTAATGAATATAAAATGTGAAATAGATAAGATACCATCTAAAAAATGGGAAAAAGCAAAGAAAAAAGTAAATAAATACGAATATATTTATACATCATCAAGGAGAAATAGAAATATATGTAGTATACTACCAGTTAGTCGTTCATATTTTAAGATATATGAAATTTTAAAGGATATTATACGGTTAGAAAATGAAGGTGTGTCCGGGTGTATAGCAGAGGGTCCGGGTGGTTTTATTCATTGTATAAATGATACTACAAATATTACTGTACATGGAATAACATTAATTTCAAAAACAGATAAAAACATACCTTTTTGGAATCAAAATATTATAAATAATGATAAGAATATTTTGTGTTATGGTGGTGATAATACTGGTGATATTTATAAATTAGATAATACTCATGATTTTATAAGTTCATTTGGGGGTGATTTATGTAATCTTGTTACTGCAGATGGAGGATTTGATTATTCGGGTGATTATAATTCTCAAGAATCAGATTCATATAAACTCCTTTTTTGTGAAATATATATAGCAATTAACATACAGAAACAGGGTGGATCATTCTTAATAAAATTTTTTGATATATTTAATTATAAAACGATACAACTGATATACATACTTTTTATATGTTATCGTGAAGTAAATATATACAAACCAACAACGAGTCGTTTATCTAACTCTGAAAAATATATCGTTTGTCAGGGGTTTACGGGTTGTAATCGGGAAATTATAGATTCAATGTCTAAGTATTATAATGGAGGTATGACAATACATGTTCCTGATAAATTTATAAAAGAACTGTTAGAATATAATGACCAATATGTAGATACCCAGATTAGAACAATTAGAGAAATAATATCAAATGTATCTTGCGATAATGATATGAAGCCAACGAAAGAACAAATTAAAAACGCGAAAGAATGGTGTAAAAAATATGATTTACCTATTAATGAAAACTGTATTTACAACGCGTAATTCTTTTTCATATCATGAATATATAAAGGACCTGGTTCAAGAGTATCATTCTCATTCTCATTATAATCCCATACATTATATGTATTTCCATTAAATGAGTATGTATTTACAGAAACTTTATTTGTATTTATATTTTTATCATCGCCAATACTTAATAGAAGGGGATTTACTTCTGGATTTTCAATAAGTCTCGGTGGTATATTCTGTAGTTTATCATTAAAATGACAATTTAATACACCGTTTTCTAAGAAACATTTATCTGGGATTATATCTTTTGATTTGTATGATGTTATATCTACAAATTCTTTATTCTTATTAAAAAATTTCCCAACATCTGTTTTTTCATCCTTTATATCAGATGTATAATATTTTGTATTTTTAGAAATATTTTCATCTGTCCATGCTTTTTTATAATCTGAATCTACTGGTTTCCCTTCACAATTAATTTCTTCTTCTTTTCCTTCCATATGATCTTTTAATATAACACCTCCACTATTGTTATAATATTTACGGAATAAATAAATAAGACCTATAATTAAAAGTATGTACAAATATATATTGTTCATCTATATATTATAATAATAAATTAATTATTAAAAGCAATAGTTATTAATGACCATCATTAGAATATCTTAAACATCTAACATTGTCTTGTGTAATACAAACCATTTCAGTACATGTTCCAATGTGACCATTATTTACAATACATGTATTACAACCATCATACCAGATAACACAATTATTTGATATCTGATTTACGCTTTGAGGTGATATTAAATCAAACCTTATATTACTTTCACTCCAAGCACCATTCCCTTGAAGATGTTTTTTACCTTGAACATTTAATACCATACTTGGATTACTATTTTCCCTTACTGTTAATTGAGCTAACAAATATTCATTATCAGTGACAATTACTTCTTCAGGATCCATAACAAAAACAGCACCATTAGATGTCTCTAAACCATTTGTTTCTGTCCAATCATTAAAATCAATCCCGATTGAAGATATTTTATTATCAAGATTACCATCACTCAATCCAATTGTTAACCACGAATCATATGCTGTATCGGGAAATGTGTTTATAAAAAAAGGATTAACACCACCTATATTACTTCCATAATCTATAGAACTTTGGTATGATTCGGGTATATGCATTATAGTATTCGCATCACCATAAATCGCATATATATTCTTAACATCTACATTTGGTTTCACAATGACTGATAATCTGAACGTAGTGAAACTATCAATACCACCCTTATTACAAGTGCTAATCTCTGTTATTTTTGGACATATGTAATGATACTGATTACACGATGGTTGTTGTATAGGACATTCATCTTCTATAATTGGAACATTTCCATGACATTGAATACTACAGTCAATATTTTCACCTTTATATTGTCGTTGTAAACAGTTTTCACAGTTTACATCTCCATTAATTACGAGTGATAATAAATTTAAAACAGATAGAAAGTATAATTTAATTTTCATTTATATTTATATTTATATTTATATTTTTAAACCCTTAGAAGAAATTATTTCTAATGTATAATATTCATCAAACTCTTTCAATTTTATACTTGAATCTTCATTTTCATATAAGTTATACTCTTCTTCTAAATCTGATTCATAAAAATTAAATTTAGAACAACTGGATGTTTCATATTCCCGAACAATAAAATTATCGTCTATTTTTATACTTATATCATTTTCATAATAAAAAAAATTTCCGTTAGGGTTAACCGTTATAACAAGATTATTTAAAAAATAAACTTTCTCTTTGTACTTAAATTGTAATTTCTTCTCTTTTAACACCTTATCTTTTTCTGATAATGGAAACCGTATATCAAATATATTCTCATCTTTTGATTTTGAATATTTTATGAAAGAAAACATAATATTATAATAACTATTTACGTATTACTTATAAGTAGTTAACCGAATGTATTTTCACTCGTATAAACAACATATAAGAATCCATCTTCATCTTTATGGTTATCATATAATTCAGATATTGTTGTTGATGAACTACCCAATACACCATCTACTGTAACAAATAATGCTTGATGTGAATCTATTTTTATCCTTTTACGTATGATGTAAATAAACTGTCCAAGATTCATATCACGGGGGACGAGATATTTACATTTATCTATATTTGGCAATGTAGTGTTTTTATAATACCTTTCAACAATAATTGGTATTCTATCTGTGTATTTTTGTTTTATATTTGTAGATTCTATTAACCTTTTATTATAATCATTTTTTTTCTTAAACTCCATATAATTTATCAAATATATTTTTTTTTGATGAATTATATATTTAAGGATTATTTAATATTTTATTAAATATAAATAATACGAAAATGAAAATAATTAGAATCAATTGTGACGGTAGTATGAACGACATTACAATTGATATAAAATTAACAAAAAAGAATATTACTAAAATTCTTAATAAGAATAGCGTATCAAAAGGTGAAGGAGATATAAAAGAACTATATAGGTGGAAGGTTGATAATGGTAATTCTGAAATAACATGTTATGGTTGGTGTGATGGACACAGTGGTTTTGAAAATAAACATGATTTACCTCCTTCTGGTGTAAGTGATTTTATTGACGATGAAGATAGTTCTGATAAGAAACTACTTTATGGTGATATATTTATTTTACTTTCATCCGATTTATCCTTTAAAGATATTGATGTATCTGCCTATGCTAATTATTATGAAGTTTTATTTGACGGTTTTGATGATTGTAATACAAGTGACGATGAATTATCGGAAGAAGAAGAGTGTAATGAAGAAGATATAAAATTTATTAATGATGGAGAACTAGACCAAACATCAGATGATGATGATAGTGACTATGAAAATCCAGTAGAGGAGTTAGACATTGATGAAAATGAATATACTGATGACGATAGTGAATATAATGACGAATGTGAAGGAGAAGAAGATAGTGATTAATTAAAATATTTAAAATTTGATTTTTATAGTAAAGTAATTAAACAAAACAATGACAAAACACTTCTCTAATCATAATGATTCTAAAAGGAATTCAATGGTTAACTATATAAATAATATAATGTGTGATATTAGACTATCTAGAAAAATTGAAAAAGGGATTTATAACTATGTAATTGAAGTATCTAAGGCGAAGAATATTCAAAGATCGTGGGAAAATTTAATGTTTAATAACCTTTATAAATCAAAAATTTTATCTGTTTATTCAAACCTTGATAAGGATGGTTATATCAAAAATGATCAATTAATAGAGAATATAAGAAGTGGTAAAATTCAAGCAGAAAAAGTAGGGTTTTTAAGTGTTTATGACACTTTTCCTGATAATTGGAAAAATTTACTAAACATTAAATCAAAAAGAGATAAGATAAAATATGAATTAAAACCAGAAGCAATGACAAATCTATTTAAGTGTAGAAAATGTGGTAGTCGTGAAACATCTTATTATGAAGTTCAAACCCGTTCTGCTGATGAACCTATGACACAATTCATAACTTGTCTTTCATGTAGTAATAGGTGGAAGCAATAATCTAAAGATTATCTATTCCAATACCCCCATCCGAAACACGATTTATAGTACATACATCTCCCGAACAATCTTGTTGATATTTTGTTTTTGGGATGAGCATTTTAGGACAACTCTTACATGAAAAATTATTTTCAGCATTAGAAGTTTGTTCTTGCATCATTTTTTCAGCATTAGAAATCAACATTTGTCTGTATGTGTAACTATTCATACCATTTGAAGATAATAAATTTCTTACACAACTTGAATTATAATCAGTTAAAAATCTTCCGTCCGACATTCTTGCCGGAAAATCCCTTACATTATCCATAGCATCCATTTATATATTAATAATATATTTTATTTATTGATTATCCATAATACGATTAATAAGGGTTGTTTTATTTCCCGATAATGGAAGGTCTAAATTTTTACATATTGATTTTAAATCATTTACAGAGTATGACTCATCAACGGTTATCTTGCTTTTTGAAAAATCATCTTCTTCATTTATTTCTTTAAGGTTTATTTCTTCATCGCTGTCATCATCATCACTTCCATTTTCACTATCACTTTTTTCAGAGTTGCTTATATTTTCACTTTGATTGATTATATCAACCTGTCCTCCAATATCTAATTCTCTATCATCATTATCGGTCGTTTCTTCAAGTGTATTTCCATTTAACTTATTAAACATCTCTTCTTCACTAATATTTTCATTATTAATATCTTCATCATTTCTAATCTTTTCAATAATATCATCTGTATAGTCATTTTCAGCAACAATGGTATTATGTATCATCGGTTGGTGAATATACATTCCTTCTTGATGGTTGTATAATAATGTCATTTGTTTTTCTTCATCATTAATTTCTTCAATATATTCTTCTTTTCTATTAAGTGTATTAATTATATTTTCTTTTTCATTATTCATTTGCCACTCCTCCACACGAGATGTATTTTCAGGTACAATTTCATTTTTCATTTTTTCCTGAGAAACTAGATCATTATTCATTTTTTCCTGGGAAACTAGATCATTATTCATATTTTCAACTTTCTCAACTTTTTCAACTTTTGAAGGGACATTTTTCTTCCCTTTATTTGAAAACTCTAATACTTTTATTCTTTCATGTAGTTTTTTAAGTTCCAAGTAACCAAAAACTACAATAGATATCACCAAAAGAGTTAAGAAAATTACTGGTAGATTAGTTTCTAATTTCATCTGCATTATTTATTTAATGTTTTAAATAAAATAAACTTACAAAATAAACTTAAAAAAATTTTATTTCTTATTATATAAATGGATTTTCTACTTTATAATATTGATGATGAAATCAAACCGATGGTATTTGATATTTTGAGATTAGTAACTATGCAGACGGTAACACAATTATTGGTTTCTATGAATAATTCAAATAAATCTTTCATTTCAATGGAGTTTGTCCAAGTTACATTATTTTTAGTCCTTTCTTTAATGGTTTTCTGGATGGTTGTTTATAAATTTGTAAAGAAGAATGATATTATAGAAAAATATACAAAAAAAATGTATTAAAGATATATTGAAAAATGATAAATAATATTATCTATAATGGAAAAACCTAAGGAAAAACCTAAGAAAAAAAGAGGTAGGAAACCAAAGAAAGTTATAGAAGAAGTTGAAAATAATAAAAACCCTTTGGCAAATAATATGGTTATTAAATTAAACCATATTAATGAAGAAAATAATGTAGTTATCCCATTTGATGATGATGAATTCTGTCTTAATGAAAATAATAATTGTGGTTCTATTTGTTGGAATTGTTGTTTTCCCTTTGAAGAAATAGTTCATGGATTACCACTAAAATATATTTCAGGTATATTTTATACTTATGGTGATTTCTGTTCTTTAGAATGTGCTGCAAGATATGCTCTTGAGTATTTTGATAATTATCACGAAGTTATTTCGCTTGTTAATTTGTATAATAATGTAATTAATAAAACAACCGATAAAGTAGTTTCTTTAGCACCTAATAAACTACTTCTTAAGAACTTTGGAGGTAGTATGGATATAGATGAATATAGAGAAGGATTTTCAGATAAAAATATTCATGATATTAAGATACCACCAATACTACCTATCAAACATAATATAGACACTCATGAAATAAATAGTGGGAGTAGTAAATCAAATCTAAAGTTATATAGAAAAAAACCACTACCTTCTGAAAAAAAAAGTATTACAAATTCAATGAATCTTATGATTAGTTAATATTTGGAAAAAAATATAATTGTATTCCATTCATTATTATTATCGTTTTTAATATAGAATCTTTTTCATCTTGATTAATATAATTATTCAAATATTCATTCAGTTCTTCACCAGATATTTTCCTATCTTTTCTTTTTAAATATGAAATTTCACAAGATGTTTTTTGATTTATTTTATATATTCTGAGATATAAAAATCTATATACATTTTTTAATTTAAATGTATCAAGTGAATTTAAAAGATCATAATATTTTGTATCTTTAACATTATAGTTTCCTTTTAAATTTTTTAAAAAATTATATCTTATATCTCCTTTTAATTTAGACCTTAATATCAAATTATTAGGTTCTATATTTAATACAGATCTCATTATAATATTGTTCATTATTAATAACAAAATCAAACTTAAAAGTAGTCAAACTTATTCTTAATCTTATTCTTATAATCATATGGTTCGGGTGAATTAAATATTATCTCTTTATTGTGTATATTTGGTTTTTCGTCCCATTTTTCATTTAATCTCAGTGAAAGATTATAAAGGATATTATCACCTTCCTTATATAACTCTTTGACTATATTACCATTCATTTTAAGATCTTTACTACCCTCAAAATCACCATAGTCCATACCATCTATATATTTTCTTTCTTTTGATCCAATCGTAATTCCCATAAATATATTACATGACTCCTTGAGATATAAAGTTGCATTTTCAAAATAGTGGTTATAATTATATAAATTATCGGATTCTAATTTATTTATAGTTTTAATAAATTTTTTCCATAAATTATAACCCTCATGATATTTATAGGGTGATATCTTTTCAAGCTTCTTAACTTCATATAATAATTCTTCTATTTTGTTGTTATAGTTTTCATCCTTTTCCCGTGTCTTAAAAAAAAAAGATTTGGTATTCTCCATTACCTGATTATAAAAAACAAAGAATAATAATATAAATATCATAACAGCAATCTTATTTACGTCTAAATATATAAGAGTATAAAAAATAATACTCAGGAAGAGTATTATTAATAATGTTTTATTACTGGTAATATTTATTCTAGGTAAATTAATCATTCTTCCTAATTATATTAATAAAATATAAAATTATTGAGATAATAAATAGGGTAATTCCAATATATAGTATATTATGCGCATCCTGTAAGTAAGCCATAAATGCCATAACATAACGTTTTAAATTGTTAACCATACCACCACCTGTACTTGAATAACCAAACTCCATATCAACTTTATGTAGTGCCCTCAAGAATTCATCATCAAAATTATTTAGAACGGTTGATGTATTTTCAAATAATTCTCCAACTCTCATACCCATAACACCATCACTATTATCAGTGTGTTTAAGCTTTTTTTCTTTGCTATCTTTTTGAATAGGATAATATAATTCATTTGAAATATATCCTACCATATTTTTATCTCCATTATTTAATTCATATTTTTCAGGTTTATCTTCTTCGGGGTCATTCACATCATCGTCATTTACTTTCGCATTTTTCATCATCTTTGAATAAAAATTAGCATCGTTATATTCACCAACCCCCATACCATTCGCGTCCATTGAAGGTGGGACACCCAATCTACGTAATATTTTATAACCTTCATCGGAATCAAATCCACGGTTCATAGCAAAACCTTCATCATTTAATCGTTCTTCTATATTATCGGTCATATATATATTTTATATATTTTAAATATAATTTATCAATTGAACATTACCTAAAAACATCCTACGACAGCAATATTTATGAAGTTCTAATTCATCAAGAACTTCACCTTCAATAGATTTTTTAATAGAACCATCGTCTTTGATTTCAATATAGTCAATATCCAATTGACTTGTTTTTTTTTCTTTTGAAGCATTTTTCATTTCGGTTATAGTATCTACAAAACATACCCATTTATCACCAATTGGATTGCCGCATGTGAAACATCTTGGTGGGATCAACATTTATTTTATTATATTATATAATATGTTTATATAATTTTTCAAATTTATTAACTATTTAATATTTAAATGAACATTGACATAAATTATGTAAAATACTATAATATGTTTAGTTCTATCTTATTTTCAGAAAATAAATCAAAAAATATAATTTTGGAACCAATTTCATGTATAGTTAAATTAATTCTTTTAAATTATAAAAAAGAAGGGACAAAAATATCCATTACGGATAACTCAATTGATTTTTATGAACCGTCTCAGTATCAAGGTATGCTTAGAAATTTTAACGGAGATGGTAGAGAGGATTTACATAATATATATAATCCAATACTGAAATGTATAGAATGGTATCCTCCAAATGATGATATTAAATATGAATATTTTTGTAAAAGATGTAATGAAGGCATTCAAAAATTAATAAATGCATATGATAAAGATTCAACTATATCGCGTACGTTAGATTTATATTGTAAGACTCTAAGCGATGCTATTAATAAAAAAGCGATAGGAGAGGCAGAACTTGTAAATGATAGTCATTGTAAAGAAAAAGAAGAGAATGAATCGCCTTTATTAGATACCTTAAAAGACTTTTGGAAAACAGAAGAAATAGATTTATTATATAGTCTATTTCAAATAATTGACAAAAATGAAGATGAAAAAGAAAGAATTACATATATAGAAAATATTGTAAATACTGTTCAAATCAAAGAAAAAAAATTATACGAATTTATTCAACAAACTAGCACAACCTATTAACCCAATTTGGGGAAATCAGCGTCCGAATCAATATTAAAATTCGCGGTAGTATCTTCAAGACTACCAATACTATATTTTTTAAGGTCCAGTTTTATGGAGTTATTTCTATAGGGGGTATAACCTTTAACCTCGTAAAATGTTAGATTGATTTCACCCTTTATACCAAATTTTTCTAATTCATACCTATCAAATGTCCTAGCAAGGATTCCAGGTTCAACATTAAATTTACCAAGTACTCTCATTGGTTTTTCTATCTGAAAATCAATATCTATATAAGATAAAATCTCATACTCTTCCTTGATTGTTTCTTTTAACCCTTCTATAGACGTATTAGCGTCTACATTTATTTCCTTAACAACACCATCTTTATTAACTTTGAAATTGACACTTTCCATAACAATTAATATTATTAAACCCTACTTTTTAAGTATTTATTTACGCTTACTGCCTCTACGCTTAGACTTTTTCTTTGACCCCTTTCCTCTACGTGGAGTATTCTTCTTCTTCTTCTTAGTCCCTACTACATCTTCAGATACACGGATAGCACCAAATTCACCCTTCTTAAAAGTCCATCCCGCTCTCTTCAAATTCTGATTCTTCTTCGCAGAACGCGAAGCACGTTTCGATCTAAGGCGACCATTCTTCATGAAAAGGTCTGTTTTAGTTAATCCTCCAGAAGTTCTATCGGCGGTTCCATGCCAAACCTGTGCTCTTGTTCCTACAGTCATTTATACTATATCAAACATTTTTTTTCTTTTTAATTGGTTAAATTTGATATATTTTTTTATTCTAATAGAAAAACATTCACAATGTTGTGTTCTTGTGCTGGTAAACGAGGAAAAAGGAAAGTCAACCGATATAAAAAGAATGTAGTTGTCCCGGAAGGAAGAAGGGAGTTAAAGGGTAAAAAAGTAGATTCTTCTTTCATGGAAGAATTCTTAAGGGAATCAATGTATTGTGGTAATTGTCGCGGAGTATTTAGTCTTTCTTCAAATGAACTTAAGATACATTGTAATATATGTAATGACTTTTTCCATTGTGGGATCGCTGGGGAGTGTATCGGAGAGGATTGTCTTATTAAAGATGAATATGGGAAACCCAAACATCGCGCAAGGTACTGTAAGGGTTGTGTTTCAGAAATTTATAATAAGGAAACGTGTCTTTGTAAAAACTGCGGGACTAAATAATATAATTATACATCATCTTGTTCATATTGTGAAAAATAACTTTACACAGACCCATAATAATCATATACTTGTCTTTTCTAATATTATTATGAATTTTCATCAAAACATTACAATATTCTTTAATCTTTAACGATAACTCATAATCATCTATCTTTTTTTTCTTATATGTTTCTAGTGTTTTATCATACGATACATCACATATAAGGGAAGATACTTTTTTCAAAAAATGTCCTTCCCTCCTACATTCGGTAAGGGTATATAACTCTTTTTCAATATTAAATAAATGCATACCAAAATAACATGCATTCTTATATGAACGAATTGACCATAAAAGTTTACGACCCTCTTCATCCATAACCGCATTATTCATTGGTTCATACTTTCTATCAGGGTTTATCATATTACTGAATACACCCGAACCTCCAAATTTATTTGGTAGTGCCTTATAATTATCATATATTGGTTTAGTATTTCCAACAATATTTGGATGTCCCGATTTCATTAGTTTCATGTAGTCTACATCACCGAAAAATATAATGTTACCCTGGGTATCTTTACCCCTACGTCCTGCACGCCCCGACATTTGTAGATATTCATCCTGTGTAAAGTTATTACCATTTGTTTCAAGGAAACACGATGTCTTTACAGGGAGATCAATACCCAAACATAAAGTCTTATCAGAAATAACAATACCAATTTCTTTTTTAGATAGTAGTTTTTGAAGTTGCCAATTATATTCGTCTGGCATACTCTCTAGGTAAACACCAATACCTCTCTTCAACATCTGAAATAAAGGACTTTCGTATGGGATCTTTATTCCAAGAGTCTTTGTAATTTCTCGCCTTACAGATTTAATTGTATCTCCAGACATAGGTTCTTTTGATGTTGTGAAAATAAAATCACTATGTTTGGCAAATACATCGTGAGCACCGAAGTAAGGATTTACTATAAATTTATTCATCTCTTTCATTAAATTCTTTTCTTGAATACCCTTTATTTCTTGATCTATTTCTTGATTCTTCCTGATGTCATTTAACTTTGATTCATAATAACCAATTATCTTTGTAGTAAATTCTCGTCTCTGTTTCTTATCATAATTTTCCATCTTTTCTTTTATCTCGTATTGTGCATTCGTAGAAGTTACCTTTAAATTATCTCTATAAGTTTCACGGGTATCTAACAAACTTCTATATACTTCTTCCTTTTTTTCAAGTATGTCGTAATGATAAGGGTATTCTTCACTTTCCTTTGTATTGAGGTATTCGTATACATTATTAAATATGTTTAAACATTCTCTTTCATTTGTATGGAACATAATCATTGGAAACATTTGTCTTTCTTTTGTTTCTCTGATGAAGGAAATAAAATCCTTATTTTTTGAACCATCCGGATTATCCCGAAAAGAATTAAAAACTCCTTGAATTTCATCCGGATATTTATTTGATAGTTCAATCATCTTATTTTTAAGGATCTTTTCATAATCCCTACAATCATCCAAAGAAAGCATACCTTTATCTCTGAAGAATTCATCTGGAGAAACATCCTCAAGTAATTCTCCATCTTCATCAATTTCATCAAATACATCATATAGTTTATTCCAAAGGACAGAACAATCATTTGGTGTAAATGATAGACTATTATCATCGTAATTATCATTAATTCCATTATAAACACATAGTGGATGAAGTTTTTTAAGACCCCCTGTTTTCCAAATCCATCGCTGATGATTAATAAATCTCTGGTTATATTCAATATAATTAATCTTAAGTTTAGGATTAATATCTTCTAATTTTTTTACTAAGAAATCTATATTTTTAATAGTTGCGGAAAGTGCTAAGAAGTTACAGTTCAATACCTTCAAAAGGTTCTCATAAATATCACCATCATTATCATTATTCACATTATGTATTTCATCAAAAACTGCATAATTAAAAGTCGTTCCCGTTTTTAATAGACAATTTTCTATCTCTGTAGGTGTACCAATAAAAATATTTGTTTGTGGACTATAAGAATAATGTGAAACATTATCAAGTAGAAAATGGACCTTGTATCCCATATTTATAAAATGAGCCCCTACCTGATATGCAACTGGTTTGGCGGGACATACATAAATTATTCTCTTATGTAGAATCCCAGCAGCCATAGCAACCCATGACTTTCCAGCAGATGTAGGTGCTTTCACAACAACACTCTCATTCTTAGACACAAAATTAATAACCTTTTCTTGCCAATCATCCAATATTTTTTCACGGTTATTCCAATGATCAAGTGGTTTCAATAAATTACCCATTTTCTCCATCATAAAATCCTTTTCGTCACATTTATTCAATGTCTTTTCAATACGCGCCATTATTTTATCTTCTTTAACCGTTTTTTCATCTTTCAATTCATAAAAAAGTATGATAATATATTTCATGTTTTTCTTCTTATCATCCTCCCATAATAGTTTCATCAATTCATATTTATATTTCAATTTACCTTCCATTGTTTTCATTTTTTTTAAATGAGAAAATGGATCATTTTTATCAATAATCTTAAGGAAATAATCAACACGGTTTATATCATCCTCAATATCTCTAACTTTTCTCTTTTCATTTTGTTGTTGAATAATAATATCTTTCTTTTTCATATGGGATCCGGCACCCTTTTTACTTTTCTTATTAATATTTTCTAGTTCATCTTTCTTATTCATATCTTCAATCATATGTTTTAGATTTATATCTACATCAACAGATAAATCACGCAAGAAAATAGACAATTCTTGCTTTTCAATGTTCTGTCTAGTTAGAATATCCATAGGTTATTATAAACTATATATATTACTCGTTTTGTTTTTAAATGGGTTAATAGTGGTAAGTGGTCTAAATTTGAACGACATATATATTATTTTATAATTATTATATTGAATGGATCATAAATCTATAGTAACGATACAGAGAATTTATAGAGGATATAATTCCCGTTTAAAAACGGTTATAAACATTATTAAAGGAAATCGTGATGAATGGAATAAACTATTAATGATTTATGATATATTTGGAGAAACCCTTAATGCGAATGACATGAAAACTATGAAAGGCAAACTATATGAAATATTCTTTTCTCAAAAATCCAAATTATTCAAACATGTTGATAGGGTTGGATATGATATCGTATGCTTAGGAATAAAAATAGAAATTAAATTCAAACAAACTATGCTACTAACAAATAAGAGGAATCTACAAAAGACAATCACATTTAGATGTAAAAATAGTAATGGATCAAATTCTATGAATATCTCAAAGGGGAATACAGCGCAGATTTATATTCTCCTACAGCGGGATGCGATTGGTTATGTAAGGGGTTATGATGTTTTAAAACATCTCCATGGTGTAGGGGATTTAGATGCCAAAATTCCAAATAAATATGTTAATCTTATTTGGAAATATGAAAAAAATATAGAAATTAATAATAATGCTTATTTTAATCTTTCTGTAATTATTACTGAATTATATAAATGTATATGTAATTCTATATGGAATAATCTTAACTGGAGGTATGAATTAAGACATTGTTTATATAGTATCGCTTATAATTTATAGACCATAATGATCAAATGTAGACTTAATAACCGTATGAACATTACTCACATTTACAGCATTTCCAAACTGTTTGTATGCATTTTTATCGCTTTCTGCTATTTTAAAATCTTCTGGAAATGATTGTAGTCTAGCACATTCTCTTGGTGTAATATATCGTTTTTCTTTACCATAAATAGGGATTTGCGAAATAGCAACAAGTGTTGGGAAATATTCTGCTCTCTTAACACGGATACCAGACTGCCTTATTTGAATAAAGTAATTGAATATACTATCGTTTTCTTTAATCTTTCCCGCCTGCCATTCTAGTTTACCATATATTTCTCTTTTTTGTAGGATATCTTTATGAGTTTCATACCATTTATCCCATTGTGGTTTATACTTTGCTATCAATGGTTTATTTGCTGTAATATAACCCTTACGCCAATCAGCATAATTATTAAAATCCTCTTCACTATGTCCATTATAATTTTCATTAATCATAATCACGGGGGATATTTTTTCTCCAGGTGGGAAGATTTTAATCATTTCTTCCCACGCATTCAAACATTGAAGGACATCTCCGTCTATAAAATATTTTTGATCTATATCTTCTTTTTTATCTAGAAAATCTTCAAAATTAAAATTTTCAACCTTTGGTGGAAGTTCAATAATTTTATTATTATGAATATCTTTCCTAACACAAACAAAGTAGACCCTTTCGCGTTGTTGCGGTACACCATAATAATGTGGGGATATTTCAAATATCTGTAAGTAATATCCTAAATCATCTATTTTCTTTTTAATATATTCAATTACCTCTCCATTTCCAACCTTCAAAATATGTTTTACATTTTCTAGAAACATGAAACGTGGTTTCTTGACGCGGGCAATTCTCATTATTTCATCAAATAGTAGACCACGGTCATCACTAAATGTTTTCTTCTTCCCAGCATTTGAAAATGCTTGGCATGGGAATCCCCCACAAATAATATCAATATCTTCTAAATCTTCGGCATCTAATTTCTTAACATCTGGATGAGGTTCAATTCCATAATTTAGTTCGTAATTCGCACGACATGCTTTGTCCACATCACATGCTAATAGACATTCGCAACCAAGTTTGTCAAGTGCTTGGTGAAAACCACCTATACCACTAAAAAGGTCAATATACTTCATGTCCCTAATTTCAGACATATCTGTTATTGTTTTTATAATTTCTGTTTTTATAATTTCTGTTTCATTAATCAAATTTTTATTGCACGGTTTTTTCTTTTTTAAATGTTTCATGTAATTCCCTTTATGCGTATATTCCTTTCCACATTTTTCACAAATATATACTTTCATTTAGTAATACTAATCAAGATATTTTTAAGCTTTTTTAAATTGTTATTTATACGATACTTAAAAATATAATGTTTTAAATAATAAAATGATTGAAGCGGAATACTATAAAGAATATCGTGGTCCAGATTTAGTCCTTGCGCAAATCTGGACACATGAAACTAAAAAAGAAATAATAACAGATTATATAAGAGAATACTATGGTGAAAATAACAATTGGAAAGGTATGATGTATACCTATGATGATATATTTCCTGAAAGGAAAGACTATAAATTTTATTTAGAATTCCGTTCTTCCGATGGAAGGAAGCATTGGTTTTCGGGAATGGTCGGTTCTAAAGAGCAAATATTCAATCCACCTTTGATTACCCCCATAAATCAAAAATAGTTTAAAAGTATAATGTTAATTAGTAATAAATGATTAAAAAATTATATCAAAGTGGTGGTATCGTTTACATTGATAATAGCGAAGAACATAAAATAGGGGAGATAAATAAAAATTACTTCATTGTTAAAGAACTATCAAAAGATAATGATATTAAAAAAGATGAACTATTAAAAAGATATTATAAATCAAAAGGATTTACTTATACATTGTAACTTACATTAAATAATCCTATTATTTTACCAATGATAAATGCGAGGAAAGCAAGGAATATTGTCTTTGTTAACATATTTGTTTGAAACCCTTCAATAAAACCTTTAACATCAAAATCTATTTCGGGCATTTCATATTCTTCATAAGAAGCATTTTTTTTCATAATACGCGGATATAATCGTTTTAATACCAACGTATTGTCACTTATCTGTGAACAATTGTTTTTCTCATATTTTTCGGATATATCTATTATTTTTTTAACAATATCAGGGACATATTTTCCAAGTCTATTTTCTACTACTTTCATATTTTCTTCAAAACCATCTCCACCATCTGTCTCTAAATTAACAATTTTACCAAGTAGGGGTATAAGTTCGTTACTTAAACCGGTTGTACAGAACTCTTGAGCAAAATTATATAAATCCAAACATTCAGAGATGTGGTGCGGATCAGTTAAAATAAATTTTTGAATCTTATTCTCAACATACATCAATTCATCTCTATTATTTGATTCTCCTAATTCATAAAGATGTTTCATCTTTTTAATTTTGTTAATATTTATATTATTATCTCCCTCAATTTCAAAAAGTTCGTTAAAACATCTTTTCCCAGATGAATCATCTCCTTCTACGGATACATCATATTTTGTTTCCATCAAATCAATTATAGATAATGGATTATGCGACATTATATATATATATATTATGTATTTATTTTAATTTATTTATCTTATTTTTAGCACTTTCTAAAAATCGCGATCTTTCAATTATATTTAATAGTTCTTTTTGAAGTTTCATGTCGCAATTTAATATGCATCTTCCAATTAGAATAGAATCCATACGCTCCTTGCCTTTTATACGGAAATCATATTCACTCAAAAAACTTTTCCAATCAATCCCACCTTTAACTGATTTTAATGTACCACATGAAGTTTTAAATGTTGTATAATAATCGTTCGGTAAGTGTTTTGAAAGATTGCTGGCTAATCCTTTTTTCCAAGGAGCTATTTGATACCACACCTTTTTGTGGTTTCTACAACACGAAAAAACATCTGTTAGACTTTGATCACCAGTTACAAGTATATCTTCAACACTATCTTTCATTAATGATATGAATATTTCTCTGGGTTGAGGCAAAACATCTCCTCTGAATGTTAAACGTGATTTCTTATCACTTTCTATTAAAGGGACATGTTCGCCATCAGAGTATAGAATAGACCAATTACCATAATATTTTGTTATAATAGTTTTAATACTATTAAAAAAAGTTGAATTTTCATTTATTTCTTCAATAATCCAATCAGGCATAATTACATCAAAAGTAGGGTGTTTCTTACAATATTTTTTACATATCATTTCTAAATAAGAAACAAAACATGTCTTTGAATGAACCCCCCATTCTGGAGATGGTTGTATATATACTAACGCATATGGTTTTTTAATGATTTTCTGTTGTTTTATCTTAAAATCATTAAAAAGTAAACCAAGACTACCTTTTCCAACACCAATTGGAAAAGTATATGGTGGATACTCTCCATTATATTCGCTAACACTGAATGTGTTAAAGACATTTGCATAAGGTATTAATTTTTTAAAAACTTTGATATCAAAAGTTTTATTTATAATAGGGATTACCACCATGATATCAAACTTCTTTTTCTTCTTTAGAACTAGTTCATCATATTCAATACATTCGGAATCTTCATTATTTTTCTTATTATATAATTTATAGATATCCCCTTTTATACCTAAATCACCATATTTTGCTGGAGATGTAGTACATATTGTCACCGATGCTCCTGGATACCATTTATTTAAATAATCATAGAATGTCTTACAAACAATAATATCTCCAAAACCAGCACACGGTGTATTAAATAATCCTATTTTAACACCATTATAATTTTCTTTCTTTATTTTTTTATTTTCTCCTAATTTCCATATTATATCATAAAGATCTTCATAATATTTATTACTCTTTATGATAGTTTTTACAGAGTCTAAATACATTATAATATATTATATATTATAATATAAAATGTTGGGTGGTAAATTGCTAGGTACCGGTTCAAGTTCTTGCGTTTTTTCTCCAAATATACCATGTAAGAAGAATAGTAAAATTGATGATACGCGTGTTTCAAAACTACTTTTCCACGATGATTCTAAGAAGTTATCTAATTATGAAAAAAAGCAAGCCGGATTAATAAAAAAGATAAAAGGATACGAAGAATGGGCAATAATATACGACGAATATTGCGATGCCCCAGCACCCGATGTAGTGAGGGAACTTGATGAAATTGGTTATAATGAATGCTTTAAAGGGGATAGTTTTGACTCTGAGTTCGCTTTTGCCTATGATAAAGCACAATTATTAAATTCCGATAATGGAGGAAGAACATTAAAAGAATTATTCAATGAAATGTTTGTGGGTTTAGACAATATGAAAGGTATCCATGATAATTTTAAAAGTTTAATGAAAATGTTTATACCACTATTCAAAGGATTAAAAGAAATGGATAAAAATAACATCATACATAATGATATAAAATCTATTAATATTACGGGTGACGGTAATGCATTAAAATATATAGATTTTGGTTTAACATCAAAGGCAAATAATATAAAACATTTTAGAGACCGTTCTAAGAATGAAGGAAATACTAAGAGGTTATATTATTATTATCCTCTAGAATATATTTATTTTTATTTTGACAGAAGTAATCTTCAAACAGAATTAGAAATGGATATAACATATAGGAGGAATTATAATGTAGTAAATGATATTTATAATATTTTTGGATTTAACTTAAGAGATGAATCTCAAAGATTATATGATAATCTAAAGAATTTTAATTATGATATTAAAGAAGTTATTAAAAAAATAGATGTATATAGTCTGGGAATTGTAATACCTGTCTTATTTAATGAAATTAAATTTCCAATAACACATCTAATGAACGATCCAACTATAAGGGATTTTTTTGATTTATTTAAACTTATGGTAAATCCCGATCTTCATAAACGTTTAACAGCAAACGAATCATATGATTTATTCATGATGTTAATTAAGAAACATAATATTACTACCATAGATACGAAAAAGAAAGCAACTCCTCTTAAAAAAGCAACTCCTCTTAAAAAAGCAACACCTCTTAAAAAAGCAACACCTCTTAAAAAAGCAACACCTCTTA
>MDSY01095019.1_pt1 | contig 20509 bp, 15 predicted proteins | sample 811131 | NCBI WGS metagenome assembly MDSY01 (sample SAMN05326643, study PRJNA326480) | marine metagenome | isolation source: seawater | place: Atlantic Ocean: South West | collected 2010
CATGTCTACACCAGGATTTGTTATCCAAATACCACTGGATAGTTTTTTTAATGCCTGTTGCAAATGTCTCATTTGGCGTCCAGTTAAGTTCATTGGCTATCTTAGTTGCATCAATGGCATATCTAACGTCATGTCCAGCTCTATCACCTACGAAAGTAATAAGCTGTTCATACTGTTTAATTCCGTCAAGCTTACTTGGTACTAATTCATCTAAGATGCTACAGATAGTTTTAACCACTTCAATATTTTGTAATTCATTGTGTCCGCCAATATTGTAGGTTTCGCTAATCTTGCCAGTTAGCGCTACATGAAGCAGTGCTCTTGCATGATCATCGACATACAGCCAATCACGTATTTGCTTGCCATTGCCATAGATGGGCAAATCTTTTCCTTCTAAAGCATTATAAATAATAAGAGGAATTAGCTTCTCAGGGAACTGATAAGGACCATAATTATTTGAGCAGTTCGTTATTAGGGTTGGGAGATTAAAGGTACGTTGCCATGCACGCACTAGATGATCTGAGCTTGCTTTGGTAGCAGAGTAAGGTGAACTGGGTGCATAAGGCGTATCTTCAGTAAAGAGATCATCAGCCCCCTCTAAATCACCATAGACCTCATCAGTAGAAACGTGATGAAACCTAAAATTATCCTTCTTATGACCAACTAGATTTGACCAAAAACCTCTAGCCTCTTCTAAAAGAACATAAGTGCCAACAATATTCGTTTGGATAAATTCTCCAGGACCATCAATCGATCTATCTACGTGTGACTCAGCAGCTAAATGCATCACAATATCTGGTTGATGCTCATTAAATACTCGTTTGATCTCACTCGCATGACAAATGTCCACTTGCTCAAAAGCATATCTTGTATTAGTTTCAATTGAGGTTAAAGATTCTAAATTACCTGCATAAGTAAGCTTGTCAACATTAATAACACTATGATCGGAGTTATTGATAATGTGACGGATAACAGCAGATCCTATAAAGCCTGCTCCGCCGGTGATTAATATTTTTTTTGAGTGTAGATTCATCGTATTGTTTATAAAGCAAATCAGATAATTTCTAGATCTTAGTAGTTTCGATGGAGCAGACTACCATGAATTCTAAGAATTACTAACACCCCCACTAAAAAGTGTATATTCATGAGAAAAAACTAAAAATATTGTTCATTTTAACCTTCTATGAAAAAAACTTAGTGGTAATAGCATTTTAATTAAAAGTATTAATCTCTCTTTACCATCTAAGTATTTAAAATATTTAAATACTCTTATTCTATAGCCACTCGTGATGACTCGTGTGGCAACTTTATACCAATAATTGTCAGAAGTATTTGCTCTCATGGAATTTGGATTAAGCCTGTAGTACAAAAGATTGCTTTTTAAATAAAAAAATTTACATCCGTTATTTAGCATTCTCACCCACAGATCAAGATCTTCTGCTAGAGGTCTTTTTTTTGTATAGCCACCGAGCTTTAAAATGGTATCTTTTTTAAACATTACTGTTGGGTGCGGTACAAATGTATTAATTTCTAGATTTAGAAGTGTCTTTTCCAAATTAGGCCGCCAACTATCACAAACCGTGTCACCATTTTTATCAATAAGCATCGTGCCAGTATATACCAAGTCTATTTCTGGGTTATCACCAAAAACTTTAATTTGTTCTTCGAATCGATTGGAATATGCAATATCGTCGCTATCCATTCTTGCAATAAACTTTCCCTTTGCAATACTCAGCCCATCATTAAGAGCTTCAACAATACCACCATTATCTTTATCTATTAGAAATATCCTTTTATCATGGCTCTCATACTTTCTTATTATTGCCAAACTACTGTCTAAAGAGCCATCATTTATAATAATAAATTCAAAATCATTAAATGTTTGATTTAAAATACTCCGGATTGCTTGATCTAAATATTGCTCTGCATTATAAACAGGCATAACTACTGAGATGGTTGGATTTACAATCATTTTTTACCTTTAGAGAACCTGTGCGAGTTTCTCACTATATTTTATATAAGGTATTCTTTTAAGAAAGAGATACTTCGGCTAACTGCTTTCACCTTTCTATAAAATATATTTTGATTCATTTTATTTATAAATTTGATCAAAATTCACTTTCTCAATTGTAAAATCTGGATTTAATCTAAATATGCTGTCACACTGTTTTAAAGTTGAAATTCTATGTGCAATTATAAAAATAGTCTGAGATTCTTTTAATTGAGAAATTTGTTCCATTATTTTTTTTTCAGTTTGATTATCTAGAGCACTAGTAGCTTCATCAAAAATAATTGTACTGCTATTTTTATACAAAGCACGGGCAATACCAATCCTCTGCCTTTGTCCCCCTGATAATTGAACACCCTGCTCACCAATAAAAGCCTCATATTTATTTTTCAAACTATCAATAACATTTGAAATTTGTGCATGTTGTGCGGCTTCAACGACTTGATGCTCATTTATTTGATCTAACCCAACTCCAAAGGCAATGTTTTCATTAATAGATGTATCAGCAAGATAAATACTTTGAGGGACATGGGAAATATGCATCTGCCACGCTCTTCTATTCTCTTTAGTTATAGCAACATCATCAATCAATAACTCACCTGTTGTAGGCTGCAAAAGTCCCATCAAGATATCTAGTAGCGTGCTTTTACCACTCCCCGTTACGCCAATAAATCCAATTCTCTCACCTTTTTTGAATTTTAAGTTTAAATTCTTTAAAACCCATGGCGTATCTTTTGAGTATCTAAAGCTTAAATCCTTAAAAACAATCTCATGTTCAAATGGCATTGAATTTGTTATATTTAGGCCGATATTTTTCGGTAGTGGACGCTTCAGTAAAGTTAATACATCGTGTAAAGAAGCCTTTGCTCCCTTTATCGAACTGAAGGAACTGTATGCTTGTTGCAATGAGGGTAATAGCCTTTGAGCACTAATAGCAAGCCCTCCTAAGACAGGAATAGCTCCACCAACTCCACCTTCTTGAAAACTTAAATAGTATGCCAGTGCTGCTATTAGAGTCATGCCAATAGCCTCCATGAGATAGCGAGGGCTAGTTTTAATAAAATTATTCTGTCCTGAAGCTTTTCGCATTGATTGGTCAGCATGCTGATAAATCTTAGAATAAAATTCTTGCGTCCCATCAATTAAAACATCACGAATTCCTCCTAGACCTTCTTGCAAAGATTTAATCATTTGGGTAGATTGCGTAGCAATTATTTGGCTATTTTTTTGTAAATATTTTTTAGCAAAAGAAGTAATTATGAAGTAAGAAAAAGCAAGAATAGAAAATGTAATTAACGCAACTTTTGCACTAATTATTACAACTATACTAATAATTCCAAGCATAAAAATGATTGCGCTTATAAAATTTAGTAGAGGCAATAAAACTTGACTTGAAACGGTATTTGTTTTGTTAATAATGAGATTTATAATTTCACTACTATTGTGAGATGTATGAAATGAATAATCTTGATATAAAGTGCGTCTGTAAATATCAATACTAAGATCACAAGCTATAGCATTAGCTAATCTGATTAAAACATAAAGTAAGAGCAACCTTACAATTGCCGCTGTTAATATAGCTGTGATAAAAATAATGGTTAATGGTAATAATAGTTGAGCAGATTCTGTGATGCTAAAAAATTGAATTAATGGTTGAGCAAGGTTGTGTTGGTAAATTTGTTCAGGCGCAGTGAGTGCGCCTAGAAATGGGACTACGGAACCAATACTTACAACTTCGGTTATGGATGCTAATATCATTAACACTAATAAAAGCAGAAATTGTATTCTGCGTTTTTTAGTTAGGTGTTCCCAGAGTTGTATAATCATTATTAAATATAGTTTGTATAACCAACAAACATGTCAGCTTAATAAATTAAATATATATTCATATCTTTACCCAGTCATTGCAAAAGATATCAACGCTTTCTTTTTGTAATTTTTCATCTAAAAACCATCTTCGAGGAGCCACAACCATCTTATTAGGATTTGTATTAAGCCATGCACCCCACCAACTAAAGGTGCTATTTGCGATGATATTGTGATTACAATGGCTCATTAAAAACATATCTTCATTTGGATTCCTGTTGGAATCATTAATAATATATGTAGAGTTTTTAATTTTTAAATTATCAACAACCCATTCAATGTCATCCGAAAATAAAAAAAAATGGATGTTCTTGGAAAATCTTTTTTCTAATAGCTTTATAGAATTGATATAATAATTCATATCTAACGTCCCATGGACTTTGTTCGTAGCTCTTGAAGAGACATAGTCAGTTCGTCGAATATGAATTGAGCAACTTATATTAGATGCGCGAATTTTTTTTTGAATATTAGTCCCATAGGCTGACAAACTGTTTTTTAATACTATTTGGGATAATAGAGTATCTCTTATCTGAAAAAAATACTGCTCACTTTGAAAATAACCTTGAATATAGGAATTGTCTTTGGGAGATAACAATTTATTACTGAAAAGTAAATTTGGCTCCTTTATGAAGTTTTGATTGGTGAGACCAATTTTTTTTTTAAGTTTTGTCATGATGTTTGAAAACTTATATTGGCTTAAATCTTCTTCTGTCGCAGACTCTATATCAATGAAATAACCATCAAGAAAGTAACCATAATGAAATGTAGCATGTTCATTTTTATCTATATCTATCTTCACTTTATAACCTTTTTGTTGCAAAGATTTTGCATAGGCATATTGAAATAGTTGATTTCCAAGACCGCCTATTATTTTTACAATAATCAAAACGTAATGCCTTTTCTGCTGTAAGCATTTATATCTTCAACAGAATCAATTTCAATCCATCCACCATTTATAAATACTGGTGAGACAGCCATAATATTATCTATAACCATCTGAATAAGGCTGGTCATATACATATTATTAAAATCTTTACCATCATAAATTTTAGATCTATTGAGGCTATCATAAAGTTTGATCAATTTAGACAATGCAGATTTTGATACCTTCATTAATCCTATATATTGACCCTCTATTTCATCATAACTAATAGGTTTTTTTCCAAGCTCGATAATATTACCTTCTCGAATTTTCATTGTTTCAGCATCTTCTAATGGTGACTCCATTCTTAACGACCACAACTCCCTCCATCCATTATCCACCACAACACTAAAATCTGCATTTGATGCCATTAACTTTTCTAAAATTTCTGGCTTATATAGAATATCAGCATATGAAATAATGACATCATCATTCATAAATTCTTTTGCAGTAAATAATGAAGTCACCATATTTGTTTTATCAAACTCTTCGTTCGTAAAAAAAGTACAGTCCCTATCTTCCAAATAACTCACTAGCACTTCTTTTTTATACCCATTCACTACTGCAATGTCTGCAATATTGCAGTGATCTGCTGCTTCCAGAATATAATCAATTATAGGTTTTTCATTATACTCAACCATGCATTTAGGCTTATTATTAGTCAGCGGCCTGAGTCTTATTCCTTGGCCTGCAGCCACTATTATCATTTTCATTTTCATTTTTTAAATTCAAAAATATCTCAACATGCTAAAAAATTTATTACTAATAGTTTCATTTATATCAATATTGAACGCATTACCTTATCTAAAACCTTTTGAAACTTCATTAATCATTAAAAAAATCTTCTATCAAAGCCATTTCATTTTTATCAAATGGCATTTCTCTTTCACTATGCCACATTTGTCCGAATATTTTATACTCCCTATGCTCTATAGACTTTATAATTCCAGATTCATCAGTAGCAGATATCAATAACTCTTGAGATACTTCAGCAACAGCATAATCGTGATAGGAATTAACCTTACCTAACTTTATTAATTTATTAAAATATTTAGAATCTTTGTTGATTTCTAGACTGTGTTTTATAGCAACCTGCTCCTCAACTGTCTTGAAACTAGACCCAAAATAATCGGCAATTAATTGCATGCCTCTGCACACCCCTAGAATAGGTATATCATTTTTAATGCCATAATCTATCAGCTTCTTTTCAAAAAAATCTCTTTGGAGTGATGTTTCACTAGATTTGTAACTACTAATATCATTTCCACCAGTAAGCAAAATACCCCCTATATCAATAGTTGTAAAATATTTTTCAAAATCATATTCTATAGGTAGAACAATAGGCAGAAAATTTAACGTTTGGAATAAGGCACCCCACTCTGTATCTAGTGCCTCACGAAGTTCATAATAACTATCATTTAGAATTAGCCTTTGAGTGATTGCTATGTTTTTATTAATCTAAATTCACCATTTTTGTTTCTAAGATAAAATCTTAATAAGTTTATTGGACGCATCTATCTCAATATTTTTAGCATTACAGTATTCTTGAAAATTTATTTCTCCACAGCCAATTGCAGCTGGTATACCCATTTCAGCACAACGTATAGCCATATGTGAATTTACTCCTCCATAACAGGTTATTAAGCCCCCTATGTCTTTGGAAAAAAGATAATCATAGCCTGGATCTGCTGATTTTATACAAACAATCTTATTTTTTAGATTACCTTTTAGGATATCTTGTTCTTTGACAGGATTACCCCCTACCTTTTTCAAAGTTACAAAATTTGGCATATCTTCTGCTATAAAGAAATTATAAATATCTTCTTTTTTTACTATAAGACTGGGTAATTTTATAGCTTTAGTAAAATTATAAAATTGTTTATTTTTCTCTATATCAGATTCCAATATACTTCTCACATCCCTATGATCTAGAGTGGCGTATAGATTTATAATTTCTTGAATATCTAAAAAAGCTAAGTTCTCTTTGGAAATATCAAACCTATCTCCAAATATTTCTATATATTTTAAAATTTGACTTAGATGCTTTGTAAATTGAAACTTGACAGATTCTCGGCCTTCAATCGACTCCTTTATGAATAGTATTAAATCATCAAAAGTTGTATTTAATTTATTTAAGTTGATTAGATTTTTTATTTTATCTTGCTGGCTCTTAGAAAAAATAAATTGCTCTTTATTTTCAACTTTATCTTTTACATTTTTTTTATCACTACCAAAGTAGGAATCATATTCTTCATCATACCTTGAAGATAAAATATCATAAGTTCCTGGTCTTAAATGCCCATAGATTTTTAAAAAATCTTTTTTAGGCAGAGTGTTTATATCTAACGATAACTGTTTAGTTACTGTTTTCAGTGAACTTAAAAAAGAATCATATTCTTCATCTGATAAAATTTTTTCATCTACAAATGATTTTAGTATCTGGATAGATATAAATCCCGCCCGAGCAACTCCAGCAAATGGTAAAGTTCCATATCTTTTTACATCTTTTATTAGCCAATATATCTTATCTATTAGCGACAAGTTGGAGTTCACTATATCGTTGAATTTATTCTTTAATAGCTTAGATTTCTCAAGATCTTTTTTATACAGCCCTGTTTTAGTATTGATTATATTGTTCGTAAGATTCAATAATGAAGTTTTAATATTATCTAGCTCTTCATCATTGAATCCAAAATCCTTCAAGCGTTTTAACTTAGTTTCAATGCCAAAATAATAACAAGAATAAAGTATCTCAAATTCTACTTTATCATGATGATTTGTATTTTGAGCCAGCTCATTTAAATAGTAGTTAACTAGCTTTCTAGATATCTTTTTATCGAGCCCTTTAGGAACAAATGAGTTAAAAGAAACTCTTACATCAATATAAGGAGCACCTAGAAATGAAACTAAGAGAGGGTGTGATCTTAAATTCCTATAGCCATAATTATCTCTTTGATATGCCCAAGTTTCATCTGTAATTAATTCTTTATATAGCGAGAAAGCAAGCCTTTTTGGCTTTATACCAATTATTTCTGCAGGGTTCCAATCTGGCATTACACCGAAAATAGTCTTATCCCCTAATAGATTTGGGTGAGGTGTATTTAATTTATCAATTTTTCTACTTAACTTATCTAAGCTATCCAGTAAACTTATTCCTGATAAATCTTCTTTATTACTTGTGACTATTGGCCTCACTTGAAGTAAATACAAATCTCTTCCAGTAAATGCAAACTCTATATCTAAGAATTTATTTTCAAAAATATTTTCACACTCTTTAGAGGCTTTAATTATTTCTCTTAATTTTTTATCATTTATAATTGGATTATCTTTTGCAGTTACAAAAGTTTTAAGATTTTTACCTTTTCCACTTGTGACATTTGTCGTGCTCCCACTTTCATCATAATTTACAATGTAGTATTGACTCAACGTATCAATATCAGCGGTAAATATAACACCGGACATGCTGACATTTGATAGCATTGACTGAATAAGAATCTCATCACCAGAATTCATATCGCTTCCATAAGATAAGATAACTTGTTCGATTGCATTACTAATTTCTTGTTCTGAGCTGATGCCTACATCTAGAACACTATCGAAACCACCTGCATTTGAAGTTTGCAGATTATCTTCATTTGTTGAGGATGACCTAACTATTAGATTTGTATCAAATGTTGATTTTATTAGACTTAAAATTTGATTTTTTTGTTCTAAATACTCATTCGCAAGAAATCTATATACTGGCAATACTTTAGAATATTTAACAATAGGCCTCAACTCTTCTAAAGTTTTAGCCTTAGATGATAACTTCATTGATTGTTAATCTTATGATGTTTTAAAATTGAGGCATGCTTGATTAAAGGATGCACAATATAAAATGTACTTGCATCTTCATGATCTTTTTGCTTTGTTAAATTCACTTCACCATGCTTAAAAAATTCAATCAATGTCTTAGTTCTGACTAATGGATCTAGCACATAATCAAAATCAACTTGTTGCTTTATTTCATATTTTTTTCTATATAAAATTGGGCCTTCATCAATCCCATCTTCCAATAAAATTACACTTGCCCCAACCTCCGAATTTACTAGCATAGAGTAATATATAGTTGTACTGCCCCTATATTTTGGAAGCCAGCCTGGATGCACATGAATAAACTTTTTACCTTGAGATAAAACATCATGCCTTAAAATTGTGCCGCCTGGGCCAGAATAAACAATATATTCAGTTGTAATTTTTGCTACCTCATCAATAGCTTTTTGAGAATTTATATCAAGCGTATTAAGAATAACATGCTCAATATTATTACTATGTATTGTTGATAGAATATGCTTCTTTTCATCAAAATATATATCGAGATCTTCTGACCCCCTAATAAATTTTTGCTCAGTGTTCTTGCTTATTATTTTGTCATTTTCTGTATGTTCTGGTAACTCAATATTCTTCGCATCTAATAGTATTATTTTTTTAGGAATAAACCCATTACTTATCAAGTTTTGTAAATAAGCTTTTGAGCGATTATTATTAATTAATAGCATTGAATATTCAATCATGTGATGTGCCTTACAATATTAAGTTCTTGTTGAAATGCCTTAATGCAATACTTAATTTCTATAGGGCGGATAATATCTTGTTTTATAGATGATAGAATGTCATTTAATTTAAGAATGGCATTTAAATAAATTAACTTTACCTCCTTACCTGATTCGCGTTCGTAGTATTTTTGTAAAACCAATGAGAAAAGTGCATAGCTAAGGTTATTTTTATAATCTAGCGAACTTTTTCTTATTTCTTCTAAGTCATATGTCAGATATAACTTTTTACCAACTTCAAATCTTTTAATCAAAGTTAAAACAATGTCTTTTTGGCTTTCCAGTTCGTTATTATTTTGCAATAAGTATATTAAAAAGTCCTTTAATATTAGGTGTTTGTCATTTAAATGATTGATGTATTTCAATTTTTCAAGCTTGAATTCATTATTTAGATAAGATGATCTTTTTTCTAAAAAATTAATAGAGTCCTTTCTATCATTTTGGTGTCTTATAAAGAATTGATCACCTTCAAATTTTGAATACTCATATTTATGTGGATTTTCTAGTAAGGACTTTTTTGTGTATTTATATTTTCTATCCAAGTTAATATTAAGCCCTTTAATTATCCGCTCCGTAATTTCTTCGAAATTAGGATTGTTGGCGTTATTATCAATAGTTAAATCAGGTGATAAGGGAGGTTTAAATTCAATATCGACGCCCACAACATTTTTAATATCACCTTGATGGGCTTTGATATAAAGTTCTTTATTGTCTCTTTTAATTAATTCATCAAAATCTACATCAATAAAAACTTCTTTATAGTTAGGTATATTAATTTTATTATATTCTTGATTATCATGAAAAATTGATAATACACAGGCTAATACATTTACTCCCTGAATGCTCAAAAACTCACAGAATCTACTAATTCTGTATGCATTTTTTCTTCTATCTTGAAACGAATGCCCTAAATCTTCACCTAGAATATGTCTGAATGCATCTCCATCCAAGAAAACCCATTTTTCTCCTGATAATTCTAATTGGTTATGGAGTTTTCTGCCAATCGTGGTTTTTCCAGATGCGGACATACCTATAAGCCAAATTACCATATTACAAACCCTTTACGCTTATGGTTTTACACATCGTTAAATAATGGTTTTTAGCAATAAGGATAGATTTTTTATAGTTATCATCCTCTTTAAGCAATAATGTTTCATTATCTAATGGATGGTAACTGGAGCTATATTGGTAATCTTCTGTATTTCTCTTTATCAAATCTTCCCAAGAAATTTTAAAAAATAATGCGCTTATTTTATCTCTAACGACTATTTCGTACTCCTTGTTTGGGTATATGGACTCAGTAATAGCATAACCTTCATATTTATGGTTAAAACTATCTTTAATTTTTAAGTCTCTGCAAATCATACTTGGAAGCTCTCTAATTTCTTTAATATTATTATCAATCTTGCTTTCCTTATTATTTTTATACAGAAAGACTATTTTCTCCCTCTCCTGAGCTAATAGTTCAGTTGTTTTACCCATAAAGCTTACGCCATGATCAGAGTGAAGAATAACCATGGCCTCTTTATCATAAGAATTGATAGCATCATAAAGCCTTTGAATTTTTTTATCAAAATGAGTAATGCTATTTTTATACATATTAATTTGCTCTTCATCAAAGACTATTGAGGTATCCTTTGAACCTCTAGGATAATGTTTAAAATTAAAATCTTTAATATTATTTATACTTTGAGAAGAGACTGGTTGAAGTCTATGCGCCTCATGAAGATCAAAAAAACCAAGGAATTGATATTGATTTCCACCAAAAGCATCTAATTGTTCACAAGCCTCATTGATAATATAGTTGTAGTCTTTATCCAAAGCGACTATAGATCTATCAAAACCTTTGTCAAAACCATTTACGGCAGTTAGCCTAGGAACGTTTGTACAAGAAAAAGTTCTATAGCCCTCTTCACTTAGAACATCTGCAATTGTTGTTTCTTTTATCTTATCTTCTCTTCTTGGGTGGTACAGTAAATGTTCATTTGTGTATTTCCCTGTAAATACTCCAGCAATTGAGGAAAGTGTCCATTCGGATTGAGCATATGCGTTAGTATAAAAAGTACCACCATTTGAAAAAAAATTTCTTGTATTTGGAATTATTTCATACCCAAATTGATCAACAATGCATTGAGTAAAAGCATCTACAAATATATGCACGATAAGCTTTGGCTTTGCTTCTAATGGTTTTTTATCTTTATAGATTGGCTTTCCTATAGCAATATCTCTTCTATCAGATTCTATTTGTATTTTTTCACAATAATTATCACTTTTAATAGGTAAATAATGAAAACGATTTTTATATTTTAGTTCCAGGTCTACTTCAACTTTGTTGTATGACAATTTAATATGGTCATTACCTTTTTCAGAAGAATTCAAATCCAATATTGCCAAAGGAAGAATGAATTCTTTTGTTGTCTCTATATTTAAGTCTAATTGAGATTTTTTTAAAAGAGTCTTTGCCTCCAAAATTTCATAAGGTCTGTAAATATTAATTCTATTTAATTCCGTAATATCTTCATAAGGAACGATAATTTTTTTTTGGAAAACCTGATTTTTATTTACATTGTCAAATATCTCATAAATTTCATCTATAACTTTATGAGGCATAACAACTTTATTTTTAATTGTTCGTTTAACTAAAAGTCTAAAGCTAAAGTAAATATACTTGATGAAAAAATTTCTTAAAAAGACCCTCATTATTAAAACCTATTTAAAAGTAAGGGCCCTATTTCAGCTTGCAAATATAGTCACCAACACAAAAATAATCGATGACTCCAGTTAACAAAGAGTGTAAACCCTCTTCAGGAGTACAAACAATTGGCTCCTCATGTACATTAAAACTGGTATTAATAAACAATGGCAATCCTGTTACTTTGTTATATTCGCTTAAAAGTTGATGATATTTTGGGTTTCCATCTTTTGAAACTAGTTGAGGTCTAGCAGTTTGATCAACATGAGACACAGCAGGTGCTTTATCTGACCATTCTTTTTTCATATTAAATGTTATCGTCATAAATTGCGCCGGATACTTCATCTCTTCTTTAGGTATATCAAATATCATATCTGCATAATCATAAAGACAACTTGGTGCAAATGGCATAAATTCGGTTCTCTTCATCCTATCATTTAGCCACTTATTAATTGTTTCATCTACTGGACTGGCAATAATACTTCTATTACCCAATGCTCTTGGTCCATATTCCATTCTCCCTTGGAACCAACCAATTATTTTATTTTCAGAGATTAAGTTGGCAGTGTCTTTGCATATATTATTTGATAACTCAAATTCTACTTTGTCTTTGTTTTGAATAAGCATTCTAAGTATATATTCATTAGCAAACTGAGGGCCAAGATAAACATTTTGAGTTTTCATTACCTTTAAATTATTCTCTTTAAAGTATGAATATGCAGCTGCGCCATAAGCATTCCCACCATCGCCCATATCCGGAAAAATAAATAAATTATCAACGCTTGGTATCTCTGATATGCATTGATTAAATTTTACATTAGCAAAACAACCACCTGCTAAAACAACATCTCTTATGCCAGTTTTATTGATCCAGTATTCAACTATTAATACGATATTTTTTTCTAAAAGCCTTTGTATTGATGCAGCTAAATCCTTATCTGACAATTGCCCGCATCTTCTAATTAGCTCGGCTGCTCCTAAATATTTTTTTTGAGATCCAATAAGTTGTGAAAGTTTATGTTGAACCCTTTTTACAATATTTTTTTGGCCTGGATTAACATAAGCTAATTTACCATCTTTAACTTCAACAATCTTATCAAAACAATCTTCATGTTTCTTATAATTGCCATGAGCGGCTAATCCAGTAATCTTGCCCTCATGCCGGCTAACTTTAAATCCACAGGCTCTGGTAACTTCAGAATATAAATTACCAGGTGAATTTTCTTGATTAGTTTCACTAATTCTTTCTATTTTTCCATTATCACAAATATTTACCGTTGCTGAAAGTAAATCACCCTCTCCGTCCATTGTTATAGATAATGCTTTTTTAAATCCTGAAGCGTAGTAAGCTGATGATGCATGGGCTAAGTGATGATTGATATATTCTACTTCCGCCTTTATACCAACATCAAGAAGAAGTTTTTTTATTTTAATATCAACATATTTTCTGCAATCTTCTTCGCTTTTTATATTTAAATAGTCTTTATCGTCGATATAAAAATCATTTGGTTTTTTTTCATTTTGAACATCATAATATTTTTTGTTTTCAGTTAATTCAAAAGCATACATAAATGCCCACCTTTTAAGAAAGACAGAAGATGAAATTGCTACTCTATCAACCTCATCAGCTTTTATGATTTTCTTTTCTATGACGTATCTTAATGCCTGAAAAGGAAATCCAACATATGCTTTAGTTCTATTTAACCTTTCTTCAGCAAGAGAGAATATATGCTCTCCATCCCTAACAATACTTAAGGTACCATCGTGGGTCATGCTTATTCCTAATACAATCATTTCATTACCTTGTTTATTTTTATTGGATTTCTATATTTCAATAAATCGACAAAATGATTGAAATATCTCTCAATCTTACTTGATCTTTTCCTAACTCTACCGTTCATATAGCAATCCATTGCTAAGATATTTTTTCTATATCTATATACTATTTCATACTCATCTATATAAGTGCTAAATGAAGAGTTATTTTTTAGCATCTCATCATATTCTTTTACGATTTCGTTTGAAACACTCTTTGTCTTTCTATTAACCAGGATTGCTTTATCCAGCTCCCTAATATAGATATGATCTTTAGTTACCAATGCCCATAATTCTATGTTGAGATTTATTGAGGGTCTAAAATCTACATGGTCTTCTATTGCAATAAATTTATGCTCATTATTTGACAGTAACGAAAAACTTTTTGTTTGGTTGATACCAAGGATTTCTTCATAAGTTGGATATAAATCAGTTAATGAACATAATTTATTATTATGAATTAAACCCTCTTGCCCTTTTACTCTATGCATCATAATGCTGTTTGTTCTGTCTTCGTTAAGCAAGTATGCCTTTGGCTCTAATTTTAGCTCAGCATCAAATTTAAACCCGTGATCAGAAAATATAAAGATATGGTCAAAATCATCTTTATCAAAATTTTTAAATACTATATCAAAAACACTTTTAGTTACTTTGTAAGCTTTTTTTTCTCCAGACACTGTGTAACCAAAATCATCAAAAGCCCAATGATAATCTGGTATAGAAAGAAATAAAAAATGATCGTCTTGTAGTTTCAATTCGGACAGGTATTTATTTAAGTCAAGGTCTTGATTGTGTACATCCATATCACTTATATGACTTGGGTATAGTCCAGTACCGCGCTCTTTAGGATTTGCAAAACAATCGATTTTAAATCCTTCTTCGATAAATAAATCAAATATTGTATTGAGCTCTTTATTTAAAAAATAGCGCGGCCATTTCAACCTTGTGTTGCAGCCATTTTCATATGGATTAACTCCAGTAAAATATGTCGCCATTCCTCTAGGTGTATCTGGACCAGGAGAAAAACAGTTTGTATAAGTCGTTCCACCCATTTCTTTAAAGGCAATATCCAATGGAGTGTCTTTTTTTACATTGCCATTAAAAGTTGACAATCTATTTGCCCTAATCATATCAATAAAGATTGTTAATACCTTCATGCTATATATTTCCCCTTAAGCTATGCTGATGAAAAAACCATGCAGTTAATAAAAAAAGGATTGTGTACTTGATTAAAACCTGAGAGAGAACAACGCCTATTAAAAAGTAAAGAGCAAAATTATCATAAAAAAACATAATAGTATTATCGACAACCTCTATTAAAACTCAATTGTTATTCTATCGTTAATATTGACAATATCACTGTGAATTTCACCGAAATGGCAAATCACGGAACCGCTTAATTCAGAGCGAGGTGAATATAAGACAATACTCTCGTCATTTGGCACTACTTGACCTTCTAAATAAGTACAAAGCAATGGTTGATTATTATCACGAACAATATCTTGGTATTTTTCTAAAATCGCATTTTTGCTATTAACTACGCGCTGCTTAAAGACATTGTGTTGATTAATGACGCCATAAAGTGAAGCAATGGCATGATAAGGACCTGTAGTCATTTTGTTCTGTTGAGTGTTTAAATTGAAATAGAAAGTATCAAGGACTTTAGGATTTAGATTAGACTTATACGCTACAAAACTTGCTCCAGTTAAACCAAATAAGCCCTTGCATGAGCTAAATGCCATTACATCAGCTAACTGATGATTATCTTCCAATCCAATTGATCCGGTTGCATCAACATACAATTTTGCATTACATTCATTTGCCTTATTTTTAATATTTTCTAAATCTACTTTAAATGCTACTGAAGTTTCAGTATAAGCACATAGAACCCAATCAAAGTTACCTTTTATGCTGCCTAGTTCTTCATATTTACAAATTGTTAGTTTGCAACCATTAGGTAATAATTTTTCCAATCTATCACTGTAATATCCTGTTGACACTAGTAAGATCCTACCTGAAACAAAACTATGGGCAGCCAATTCTAATGCTAAAGTAGCCGAACCTTGCATTGATACCACTTCATCTTGACCGCTTAGCTTTTTTATCCAACCAATAACAGATTCTGACATAGAGGTATACTCTTCATCACCTCTGCCAAATAAAGGCTTTAAATATTGCAAATTCTCATGCAAAACAACTGCAGGTCCTGGTGTTAACATTAGCTTACGATTATTTTTTTGTGTAATTGATCTTTGTGCGTTATATCTAATCTCTGAACTGCTAACGCCTTGTGTTCTTGGTAAAATTAAAAGCCGATCTTGGCTGATTTCATTGCTATTGTCATCACCATGCACTAAAAGGTCTATATTGAATTCATCTAAAGTATTCTCGGTAATTTTCCAAGGTGTGGCTACCACCTCATTAACATATTTAATAGCTTCAAGTGTTTCTTTTCTATGATCGAATTCAAGCTCTGCTTGATAACCTTTATTATTTAGAATTTCTTCATCAGTAGTTAAGCCAACAATAACTTCCCCGTATTCAGATGCCTTTTTAAGTAATCTTACATGTCCGTGATGAATTAAGGTGGCAGACATATCTACCATTATTCTTTTGCTCATGATTGAAACTCTTTTGTCTTAACAATGCTTAAAGGTGGCCTTGGTGTTTCATTATCAAGTCCACATTTAACACAAGCAAACTTCAAACCAGAAATATCTTTAACCATTGTCTCAAAATGATCAATCTCTTTAATTACATGACAAACAGCATCAAAACCAGAGTTTTTTGCGATATTTATAAAATCCAAATGTGCTTGATAAGTGTTCTGTCCGCCAGTTGATTTATTTTGCTCGTTATCAAACAGAATATAAGTTAAATCAACCTGATTTGCATATCTACCAGCTGTAGTTAAGCCTCCCATATGCATAACAAATTCAGCATCACCACCACAAACAATCACTTTTTTTCCTGACTTTGCAGCACCTAAGCCAACGCTCAATGCACCGCCCATATTGCCTGCCATATAAAAATTGTTAGTATCGGGCATGAAACTATACATTTCTCTTGCTGTGTTACCTGTTGTACCGATAAATAAGACGTCTTTATCTTTAAACTGCTTATTGAGCGAGATTAGGAACTCACTTCTGGGTGTGCATTGTGATAAATCAAGCTGATGCTCACTCTTAAGTTCTACTTTGTCAAAAATATTTGACTTAATAATGCAAATTGTGTGAGTCTTGTTACAGTCGTTAATTTGAGAGATAGCATTACCTAAATCTTGATTATCTAAAATATGATGCTGATACCCATAAGCACTAATTAATTTTGGCAACTCAGTTGCCAGATGCCGGTGCTGTATTTCACTGTCGCCCTCTTTGTAAGTGCGCCAACTAGTAAGGATAGGAAATGTTATGTCGTAAGGTTTTAATAGGCTAGTAATGCAACTTGCCATATTAGTTAGCCCTGATGACTGCACAATCACAATTGGGTTCTTTCCAGCCATCTTAAGGCCGGCAGCAATAGAACAGGCAACAGCCTCACTAGCTGCTGGCAAGTATTCTATGTTTGTATTATTTATTGCCTCATTAATGACATTCTTTGCAAAACTACAAGGAACAACACAAAGATGGGTGTAATTGTTTTCTATTAATGCGTCAATAAAATCTACTGTATTAAGTGCCATTACTTTGTACCAGGAATGAACTCCAAGATTTCTTTGATTGACATGCATTCTGGCTCAGCTTCAAGGCTTCTACCATTTTCAAGCACAGATTTTGCAACATGTAACATTGCAGGATAAGCAGATCGCAACATATGGTTTGCTGTAACAACAACATTCACACCCATATCAATAAATTCTTCCACTGTTACTGAATTAAAACTCGTTGGCACAACTACAACTGGTGTTATTGCATCAGTTGATCTGAACTTTTGTATAAACTCTATAATTTCTGCTGGATCTTTGTGTCGAGAATGAATCATAATTCCATCAGCACCGGCTTTAATGTAGGCTAATGCACGAATTAATGCATCTTCCATGCCTGCCTCTAAGATTAAAGACTCAATACGAGCAACAATCATAAAATCATCACTAATTTGCGCCGCTTTACCCCGAGAGATTTTGTCACAAAAGTTTTCAATACTATCTTGGGTTTGTGAAACATCATTACCGAATAAAGAGTTCTTTTTGAGGCCTGTTTTATCCTCAATAACAACAGCACTTACCCCTGTTCTTTCTAAGCTTTTAACAGTGAACTCAAAGTGTTCAGGCTTACCACCGGTATCAGCATCAAAAATCATAGGCTTAGTGGTTACTTCGAAAACATCATTAACCGCATTAATACGGGAAGTCATATCAATTGCTTCAATATCTGGCTTACCTTTTGCAGTTGAGTCTGTTAGAGAGCTTGACCATATACCATCAAAACTTACTTCTTCACCATTACGCTCGACAACTGTATTTTCTGCAATCAATGCACTTAATGCATTATGTGCTTCTAGGATACGAACAATAGGCTTATTCTGAATTAATTGCCTTAATCTACCAACACGATGAACAGTTGTTACACCCAATTTCATTAGTTGATTTTTAAGATTTGTATCGCTGATATCAGAACTGTACTCCACTTCAATTAAATCACCTCCCCATTCACCTAATAAGTCAATTACTTCTTGTCTGTATTTAGATTGCTTGCCAACCTTCCAGTCGTTGCCATGAACCACAAAATCGGGTTTTATTTGCATTAGGTTGGCTTTATAGCTCGCAGTATTTTGTGCAATAACCTCTGTTACCATAGATAAATGTTTTAAAACATCCAACCTTTGCTGGTATTTTAGATAGGCAGTATCATTCAATTCGCTTATTGCAGTAGAGGTAAGTAAGCCTACAACAATTTCACCATGCTTTTCCGCCTCTTTTAAAACTTTAATATGGCCTGCATGAAGCAAATCAGCTATTAGCGAGACATATACTTTTTTGCTCATCTCAAGATCTCCCTCAAAAATGTAATTTCATTTTTTAAATCAACCTGACTATTCCCAACAAAAAAACCATTTTCATGTAAATGTTCAGCATTTTTTAACTCTTGATATATTTCATAATCAAAGTACTTCATGACTTCATTTCTAGTGAAGTTTCCTGTAACAATTGGCCTACAGTCGATGTTGTTCTCTTGCAACTTTCTTATTATATCTTTTCTTTTAATATTTGACCCTGGTTTAATAATCAAAGAGAATCCAAACCAAGAGCTATTATCAATATCTTTCTGGATGATATAAGCCGGATGATCCTTAAACAGCTTAACAAACAACTTTGCATTTTCTCGTCTTTGTCTTAAAAAAGACGGGAGTTTTTTAAGCTGCTCTATACCAATAGCACCACTCATTTCAACAGGTCTTACATTGTAGCCTGGTACAACAAATCTAAACGACTCTTCGAACCAATGATTACTTTTATTAGATACGTGATTTTCTTGAGGAAGTTGACGAGTCCAACCGTGTGCTCTCAATGAAAGAAGCACATGATAAAGCTCTTCATCATCAGTCGTCACAAACCCACCTTCCATTGTCGCCATATGATGGGAGAAGAAGGTCGAGAATGTACCCATAATACCAAAAGTACCAGCTTGCTTGCATTTGTACTCAGCGCCCATTGATTCGCAGTTATCCTCAAAAATAACAATATCTCTATCTTTAATAAAAGAGGTTATCGCATCAAAATCATTTGGGTTACCAAGAAGATTTACCACCATAATCATCTTGGTACTATCTGAAATTGCAGACTGAAGTGCTTCTAGATCATAGTTCAATGTATCTAGATCAATGTCAACAAACTTCAACTTTAGCCCGAACTGCTGCAATGGGAAGTAAGTAGTGGACCATGATACTGCTGGTACTATTACCTCATCGCCTCTTTCAAGCATTGGATTTTTTTTATAAAAAAGTGCTGCGGTTCCAATTAAGTTAGCCGCCGATCCAGAGCTAACCATGACACAGTATTTTCTATTGATGAACTGTGCAAATTCTTGCTCAAATTGAGCAACACTATCACCCATAGTGTAAGAGTCTCTATCTATGACAGATTGTATAGCTTGAAGCTCTTTATCATCCCAAGTATTTGTAGCTAATGGATAGTTTTTCATTTATTGATCTCATTTATTTGCATTCGAAGCACCCATTTACTTCAGCAACATTCAATCTTTTCGATAGCCAAGCTGAAGTGGCTTTAGGCTTAATAAAAAGTGATATAAGAAATAAAATTATCACATTAAGCAGTTATCGAACATGAACTATAAGAATATTTAAAGAATATACTGATCAAATCAAGGAAAAAATATCTATTGTTGCTAATAATATTATTGCTGCACATCATACTTAGAAAATGTCGACGATATTGAGTTTCTGGATAAGCACGCGGCGTGGAGGTTTATATAAATTTTATTATTTAGTGTTTTTAAATATTAATTTCGCCATCTTTAGTTACTAGATGAGCATAAGGCATTGGGAATAAAAGACTGCCACCCGCTTCGATATATTCTTTCTCTCTACGAACTATTTCTTCTTTAAAATACCATGGCAATACTAACATGCAACTAGGATTTAAACCTCTTGCA
>MDSY01033839.1_pt1 | contig 20504 bp, 15 predicted proteins | sample 811131 | NCBI WGS metagenome assembly MDSY01 (sample SAMN05326643, study PRJNA326480) | marine metagenome | isolation source: seawater | place: Atlantic Ocean: South West | collected 2010
AATTCAAAAAATAATTCAAATGAGCGCAATTGTTGCCATAGTGGGAAGACCCAATGTTGGAAAATCGACTTTTTTCAATCGAATGATTCAAAAAAGAGAGGCGATTGTTGATGCCGTTAGTGGAGTGACTCGTGATCGTCATTACGGTAAAACCGACTGGAACGGAAGAGATTTTTCTCTCATAGATACGGGAGGTTATGTAGTCGGAAGTGATGATGTTTTTGAAAAAGAAATTGACAAACAAGTAGAATTAGCCATTGAAGAAGCAGATGCTATCATTTTCATGGTTGAAGTTGAAACGGGAGTTACTGGGATGGACGAAGAAGTTGCACAATTACTTCGTCGGTCTAGGAAACCGGTTTTCTTGGCTGTAAATAAAGTAGATAACGCCATGCGTCAAGACGGTGCTGTAGAGTTTTATAGTCTTGGTTTTGAAAAAATATATTCTATTTCGGGGAACAACGGAGGGGGTTCTGGCGAATTGCTTGATGATCTGGTCAAAGCACTTCCAGAAGAAACCGAAACCAATGACGACGATGTCCCGCGTTTTGCAGTGGTAGGGCGCCCCAATGCTGGTAAGTCCTCGTTTATCAATGCTTTGATTGGAGAAGATCGTTACATCGTAACAGATATTGCAGGAACAACTAGAGATAGCATAGACACTCGATACAATCGTTTTGGTTTCGAATTTAATTTAATTGACACCGCAGGTATTCGCCGAAAAGCAAAGGTAAAAGAAGACATTGAGTTCTATTCTGTAATGCGATCAGTACGTGCAATTGAACATTGTGATGTATGTATTTTAGTAGTAGATGCAACCCGAGGCTTTGATGGACAAGTACAAAACATATTTTGGTTAGCACATCGAAACAACAAAGGAATTATCATTTTGGTAAATAAATGGGATTTGGTTGAAAAAGACCATAAAACGACCAAAGCTTTTGAAGAGCAAATAAGAAAACAAACAGCACCTTTTGTAGACGTACCCATTGTTTTTGTGTCCTCACTTTCCAAGCAACGGATCTTCAAAGCAATTGAAACTTCAGTTGATGTCTTCAAGAACCGAAGTAATCGTGTTCCAACAAGAAAATTGAATGATATCTTATTACCCGTAATTGAAAGTAAACCACCTCCGGCATACAAAGGAAAACATGTAAAGATCAAGTTTTGTACTCAACTGCCAACCGAACATCCGCAATTTGCATTTTTTTGTAATCTACCACAATACGTAAAGGATCCCTACAAGCGTTTTTTAGAAAATCAAATGCGTGAAATTTTTGACTTCACAGGAATTCCAATCACACTTTTTTTCAGAAAAAAATAAGATTAAAGGTTGTCTCGTATATCCTCGAGTTCTTTTTTGATTCCTGCTAATTTTTTTAGAAGTGACAATTTGTTTTGTTCAGTGCTTTTAGAAACTTTCAATTGATTCTTGGCACCCTCGATCGTCATTCCTTTTTCTTTAAGTAAGTGATAAATAAGCTGAATGTTATCTACGTCTTTGGGAGTGTACTTCCGAACACCGGAAGTTTTCTTTTTGGGTTCAATTTCTTTAAATTCTTTTTCCCAAAACCGCAACAATGAGGTGTTTACATTGAAGGCATTCGCAACTTCTCCAATGGTGTAATATCGTTTTTCAGGAAGATCAATTTTCATGATCTAATCAAAAGATTGGTTTTCTTGTGAAGCTTGGGCAAGAAGCGCGTCAAATTCTAACGTACTTAAATTACCGTAATAGAAATTCAAAGGATTTATTTTTTTATTATCCTTTATGATTTCGTAGTGTAGATGGGGAGCAACAGAGCGTCCAGTATTACCTACAAATCCGATTACATCACCTCTTTTAACCTTAGCACCTCTATTAATATTGTATTTGCTGAGATGGGCGTAAAGACTAACGTAACCAAAACCGTGGTCGATTCTAATGTGTTTCCCATAGCCAGAGGCACGATTATCAGCTCGAACAACTTTACCATCACCCGTCGCATAAACTGGGGTTCCGCGGTTGGCAGAAAAATCCATTCCATAGTGTTTTTTTCGTACCTTAGTAAATGGATCTGTTCTCCACCCATAACCAGAAGCCATACGTTTTAGATTCTTTTTACGAACCGGTTGTATCGATGGAATAGAAGCCAAAAGTTCTTCTTTTCGTTCAGCTAATTTTTTTATTTCTTCAAGTGATTCGGATTGAACAACTAGCATCTTAGATAAAACATCAATTTGTTTAGTTGTTTCGATAATCATATCAGAGCTGTTGTATCCTTCAAGATACTCGTAGCGATTAACCCCACCAAAACCGGCTCTTCGTTGTTCTTTTGGAATTGGGCTAGCTTCAAAATAAATCCTGTAAATATCATCGTCACGTTCTTCAATATTAGTCAATACATTTTGCATTTGACCAATTCTTCGATTCAATATTTCGAACTGGAGTTTGTAGTTGCGTAGTTCACGATCTTGAAGTATTTCTTTTGGAGTTTTAATCACTTCAGTGTTTAACAAGGTAAATAAACCAATAATCCCAAAAAGTAGTGAGGATATTAAAAACAAAAATAAATTAGAAATCTTTAGTCTTTTTCCAGTAGAAATTGGCCTGTAAGAAAGAGTTTCGGAGTCGTAATGATATTTAACCTTAGCCATGAATAGTATTCTTGTAAATTTTCATTTCTTTTGCATAGAGAAATAAATTTAAAGCAAATATAGTAAAATTTCTATTTTGCATAGAACTAATAAAACGACTTTTGAATGAAATCAGCTGAAGTACGTCAAAAATTTTTAGCTTTTTTTGCATCTAAATCACATCAGATTGTACCCTCTGCACCAGTGGTCATAAAGAATGACCCTACTTTGATGTTCACCAATGCAGGAATGAATCAGTTTAAAGAATATTTTTTGGGCAACAGTGTCCCAAAGAATATTCGAGTTGCAGACACTCAAAAATGTTTGAGAGTTTCAGGAAAACACAATGATCTTGAAGAAGTGGGAATAGACACTTATCATCACACTTTTTTCGAAATGCTTGGAAATTGGAGTTTTGGCGATTACTTCAAAGAAGACGCCATATCGTGGGCATGGGAACTGTTGGTTGATGTTTACAAAATAGATCCGTCCATCTTGTATGTAACGATTTTTGAAGGTCACAAGGGAGATGGATTAGAGAAAGATAACAAAGCCTTTGATTTTTGGAAAAAAATACTACCAGAAGATCGTATCCTTCTTGGAAATAAAGATGATAATTTTTGGGAAATGGGAGATCAAGGCCCTTGTGGTCCTTGTTCAGAAATCCATATAGATATGCGCTCTGCTGAAGAAAAAAAAGCGGTTTCAGGAGCTTCTTTAGTGAATATGAATCATCCCCAAGTAGTCGAGGTTTGGAACCTAGTATTCATAGAGTTTAATCGAAAAGCTGACGGATGTTTAGAAAAACTTCCGTCACAGCACATCGACACTGGAATGGGATTTGAACGTTTGTGTATGGTATTACAAAACAAAACATCAAACTATGATACTGATGTATTCACTCCACTGATCAGCGAAATAGAACAAAAAACCAAACTTGTTTACGGTAAGGAAGAAATAATTGATAGGGCAATGCGGGTAATTTCGGATCACGTTCGAACGGTTTATTTTGCGATTGCCGATGGACAGCTACCCAGTAACACAGGCTCTGGGTATGTAATCCGAAGAATCTTACGAAGAGCAATTCGTTACGGATACACTTTTTTAGACCTCAAAGAGCCTTTTATTTTTGCTTTAGTGGATCGATTGGAAAGTCAAATGGGAAAAGTTTATCCAGAATTAATTCAGCAAAAAGAGCTCGCCAAAAATGTAATTAAAGAAGAGGAAGTATCTTTTTTAAAAACCTTAAATCAAGGAATTTTGTTGTTGGACGAATTGATTTCAAAAACAAAAAACAAAACACTTCAAGGAGAGCAGGTTTTCGAACTTTATGACACCTATGGCTTTCCCATAGACCTCACTGCACTGATAGCAAGAGAAAAGGGCTATGAGGTAGATGAAGAAGGTTTTGAAAAAGCCATGACAGAACAGAAAGCACGATCACGAGCAGCTTCAAGCTCAAGTACAGAAGACTGGATAGAGGTAAACAATCTTCCAATCGATGGTTTTGTAGGTTATGATCATTTAGAAGCTCAAGTAAAGCTAGTTCGATATCGAAAAATCAAGTCAGCTAAATCTGGGGATCAATTTCAATTGGTTTTAAACACAACTCCTTTTTATTCTGAGGGAGGAGGTCAAGTAGGAGATACGGGCTTTTTAATTGATTTGAAAGGGAACAAAGTCAGTATTTTAGACACAAAAAAAGAAAATAACTTAATCGTTCATTACACGGAAAATTTACCTCAAAATATTTCGGATTCATTTACTGTTCAAGTAAACATCGAAAATCGATTCCGATCGGAATGTAATCACTCGGCAACACACTTGATGCATCAAGGATTAAGAGCAATATTGGGATCTCATGTAGAGCAAAAAGGATCCATGGTAAATGGTGCAAACTTACGATTTGACTTTTCACATTTTGCTAAAGTAAGTCCAGAGGAAATTAAATCCGTAGAAAAATTTGTAAACCAGCGAATCAATGAAAAAATAAGTCTAGAAGAAAACCGTTCGGTACCCGTTGCAGAAGCAATGGCGTCGGGAGCAATGGCTTTGTTCGGAGAAAAATATGGAGATCTGGTTCGCACCATTAGATTTGGAGAATCGATCGAATTGTGTGGAGGAACACATGTGAAAAACACAGCCAATATCTGGCATTTCAAAATAACATCCGAAAGTGCGGTAGCATCAGGAATTAGAAGGATAGAGGCAATTACAGGAAAGGCAGTTCAAAACTATTTTGAATCCCAAGAAGCAACCCTCAACAGCATCAACGAAAATTTGAAAAATCCGCAAGATCCAATCAAAGCGATATGGAATTTACAAGCAGAAAATGCAAGCTTAAAAAAAGAACTTGAAACGCTTTCAAAAATCCAAACTCAAATTGTAAAGCAAGAATTAGAAGCTCAAATTAGAACAATCAATGGAGTTTCTTTTTTGGCAGCAGAGGTAGGACTATCTCCAGCAGCGATAAAGGATTTAGCCTTCGATATGGGTAATGGAAAAGATGATGTCTTTTTAGTTTTGGTAACTCAAAAAGGAGGGAAGCCAGTTGTAAGCTGTTACATTTCAAAACCCCTTTTAGAATTAAGGTCGCTAAATGCAAATAACATTGTAAAAGCATTAGGAAAACACATTCAAGGAGGCGGAGGTGGACAAGCATTTTTCGCTACTGCAGGGGGAAAGCAGCCCGAAGGAATCCCAGCACTGTTAAAAGAAGCTCTGAGTTTTATTGCCTAAGGTTTAGACCTCTCGGTCAACTAAATCGGTAACTACATAATATCTAGGATCATCAACAGAACCAACAATACTTCTCTCAAAGGAAGGATTTGCTTTGAGAAGAAGAGATTTACATTCTGGGCTCAGGTGAGTGAGTCTCACTTTTTTATTTAACCCTCTGTATTTGCCAATTAAATTTTCAATTGCTTCAATTCCAGAATGATCACTAACTCGAGATTCTATGAAATCAATTTCAACGATATCAGGATCCTTTTGAATGTTAAATTTGGAATTAAAATTTTGAATAGAACCAAAAAATAGAGGGCCCCAAATTTCATAGACTTTGGTTCCGTTATCTTTAATGCGTTTTCTTGCTCTAATCATGGTAGCATTTTCCCAAGCAAAAACTAATGCCGAAATAATAACCCCAACAATTACCGCAATTGCCAAATCTTGCCAAACGGTAATCGCAGATACGGTAATCAAAACAAAAGCATCTGATTTTGGAATTTTACGTAAAATCCTAAAACTACTCCAGGCAAAAGTTCCAATAACAACCATGAACATTACCCCTACAAGAGCAGCGATAGGAATCTGCTCGATTATACTGGATCCAAAAAGAACAAACAACAATAATGAAATTGAAGCCGTAATTCCAGATAAACGTCCCCTACCGCCAGAATTCACATTGATGATGGATTGACCAATCATGGCACAACCACCCATTCCTCCGAAAAGCCCGTTTAAGAAATTAGCTCCTCCTTGAGCTAAACATTCACGGTTTCCACTCCCCCGAGTTTGGGTTATTTCATCAACTAGATTCAAGGTCATCAAAGATTCTATCAATCCAACCGAAGCTAATAAAAATGCAGTAGGTAAGATCAAATTCCAATGCCCGTTAAGGGTGTGTAACAATTCAAATATTTGCCCCTGAAACAAAGGTAAACCTCCTTGTAGTCCTTCTCCACCACCTTCTTTAATAAAAGAACCAACAGTAGAAACTTCAATTCCTCCAAAAACAGTAACCAAAGCAACACTTATAATAGCTATAAGAGCTGCGGGAACCTTTGTAGTTAGTTTGGGTAAGAAGAACATTATAAGCATGGTCATTACAACCAAAGCAAGCATTGTGAACAATTCTGTCCCCTGAATCCACTGAATTCCTGCATCAGTAGTTTTCTGGAATAAACCCAATTGAGATAAAAAGATTACAATAGCCAATCCGTTTACAAAACCCATCATTACCGAATGGGGAATTAATCGAACAAATTTTCCAAGCCTAAAAATCCCAGCAGAAATTTGAATTACACCCACAATAAGCAAAGTGATAAATAGCCAGTGTAAACCTAAATTTTCTATGGGTTGTGCTAAAGCATTACCAACTTTATTTCCTTGTTGAATCATGTGAACCATAACAACAGCCATAGCACCTGTTGCCCCAGAAATCATCCCAGGTCTACCTCCAAAAATGGAGGTTACAATCCCCATCATAAAAGCACCATAGAGTCCAACAAGTGGATCAATACCAGCAATAAAAGCAAAAGCTACTGCCTCTGGAACTAGAGCTAATGCTACGGTTAATCCAGAAAGGATATCATTTTTTGGGTTTTGACTAAAGTTTCTAAAAAGTGTTTTCAAGGAATGGTTTTTTTTAATAAAGGCGCAAAGATAACCTTTTCTCTTACAAGAACCCTATGAAAACGAAACTTCAACCAATGGAGTAATTTATTCTAAATTAGGAGGGTAATTTTTTAGGATTTCCGAAACAAACCCTTGTATTCGCTGGTCTCTTTTCTTCACGTATTCATTAATAAAACCCCTTCCTTTTCCTTGCCAAACAAGTTGCTTAGACTTTGCATCGATCAAGTCAATAAAGAGAATACCGTTGGTTTGAGAACTAACGGTTGCGATATTATTCTGAGGCCAACCCCATCCATAACCCCAACCCCATCCATAGCCCAATCCATTCCAATTATTGATGTAAACATCATTGGAAGATTTGACAGCAATGTTGATTAAGAGCCCAGGAGTGTTTGATGGAGTAAGATCCTTCTTTACCAATTCTTTTTCAATAGCTTTTAGAATTCTTTTTTTATCTAAGTCTGAAATTTCAACTTCATCAATTCCAGGTTTGAAAAATGCATAAGAAGTGTAAGAATCAAAATCAACACCTGTGTCGAAATCGTGATAAACGCGAATGCTACTGCAGCTAAAAACTGAAAAGCTAAGGAATAAAAAAAGCGTATTTTTCATAAAAAAGATTTCTTATTATAATTAACTTCAAAAACCATGCCCTTACTTTTTCCTTTTGTTGAAATCATAGGGACAATGCCTACAACCATTTTCACAACAGTAACCTCTTCTGAGATGGTATTGTTCAGTAAAGACCTTGTACCCATCCGGAGACATGTAAAAATCACCATCTTTTAATTCTTTCCCTCCTAACATTTTTTTTAGTATGCTGTTCTGAAATAAATTAATTTAGCGACATAAATTTAAATATGCTATTTGAGACCACCCCCAAAATTCCAAATCAATTCGTTATGCAAATAAACAAGTTTTCCATAACAATTAAAAGAGAGGATCTTGTTCATCCTTTAGTGTCGGGTAATAAATATCGAAAGTTAAAGTACAATCTAAAATATGCTCTTGAAAATAAAGCAAAATCAATTGTTACTTTTGGAGGAGCATATTCAAACCACTTAGCCGCAACAGCGGCAGCTGGAGCAGAATTAAAAATTCAAACTCATGGATTTGTTCGTGGAGAAGAATTGGCATCAAAAGAACGCAATCCCACTTTAAGTTTTTGTGAAGACCAAGGGATGCAATTGCATTTCATATCCCGAAACGCATATCGACTTAAAAACAAAGCCCCACAAGTCTTGCGATTTATAGAGGATAATCCACAAGTTTATTTAATACCAGAAGGAGGAACCAATGAATTAGCAATTCAGGGGTGTAAAGAAATTTTGAAACCAGAGGATCACAAGTTCAGTGCAATTTGTTGTGCAGTAGGAACAGGAGGAACTTTTTCGGGCTTGGTTCAGTCTGCTCCAAAAAAGAAACTATTGGGTTTTGTAGTAGCTAAAGATCCCTTGATCGAAAAAACTATTCGAGACTTTACAGCAAATCACAAGCGATGGGAACTACTTTATGATCACGATTACGGAGGCTATGGGGCTTTTCCATCTAAAATAATTACATTCATTAATGATTTTTATGAACAACATCAAATTCTTTTGGATCCCCTGTATACTGGGAAAATGGTTTTTGGTATTTTTACACTAATAAAAAATAAAAAATGGCATTGGGGAAAAAACATCTTAGTTATTCATACGGGCGGAATTCAGGGTATCCAAGGAGTCAATCTCCGTCTAACCCAAAAAGGACGAACAACCATTCAATACTAAGTCATTTTTTTCTGTGTTTATTTTCTCTTTTAATTTTTAGTTGTAGTGTAACCAAAACTGTTCGGACCAAGAAAGAAGTTGTTTCAAAGAAAGAAATTCCAACAAAGAAAAAAAGCAATAAACCCCCAACAAAAGTAGTTGTAAAACTCACCTACGCTGAAAAAGTTCAAAACTATTTAGATCAATTTTCACCCATTGCTCAAGCAGAAATGTGGCAATCCAAGATACCGGCAAGTATTACCCTAGCCCAAGGGATTTTAGAATCGGGAACAGGTTCAGGGAGGTTGGCTCGCGAGGGGAATAATCATTTTGGTATCAAATGCCATCGGGGATGGAATGGTGGTCGAATGTATCACGATGATGATGAAAGGGGAGAATGTTTTAGAACTTATGCAGATCCAGCAGAATCCTATCGCGATCATTCCATTTTTTTGAGTGGAAGAGAACGTTATGCTTTTTTGTTTAAGCTACCCAGAAAAGATTACAAATCCTGGGCCAAAGGATTAAAGAAAGCCGGATATGCAACAGATCCCAAATACCCAAAGAAACTAATTGGGATTATCGAACGCTATGAACTGTATCAATATGACGTAAAAAAGGGAAAACAAAAAAGAACCGCTCAAAGATCGAAATCCAAGGCAAATAAAAGTTCCCATAAAAACATTCATCGTGTAGTAGCAGGGGACACTTTGTACTCAATTTCTAGACTTTATAATATTCCTGTAAATCAACTTATTAAAGAAAATAATCTTCGAGACAATACAATTTTTAAAGGTCAAGAATTGATTATTCCAAAATCCAAATAAATGCAATATCAGCGCAGTAGTAGTCTTTTTCAAGCCGCTCAAAAAGTAATTCCAGGAGGGGTAAATTCTCCAGTAAGAGCCTTCAATTCTGTTGGAGGAACTCCAATTTTTGTCGATAAAGCCAAGGGAGCTTATCTCTATGATGTAGATGGAAATCGATTGATAGATTACATTTCCAGTTGGGGTCCAATGATCTTGGGACACGTCTATGAACCCGTTATTGAAGCATTGAGTCAACGAGCAAAAAAAGGAACTTCTTTTGGGATGCCCACAGCACTTGAAACTGAAATAGCAGAATTGGCAATCGCAATGATTCCGAACATGGATAAAATACGTTTTGTAAATTCAGGAACCGAAGCCTGTATGAGCGCAGTACGTTTGGCTCGAGGGGCAACCCAGAGAGAGAAGATCATAAAATTTGCAGGTTGTTATCACGGTCATTCGGACGCTTTTTTAATTCAAGCAGGAAGTGGTGCAGTAACTTTTGGGGCTCCCAATAGCCCGGGAGTAACCGAGGGGACAGCTAAAGATACACTCCTATCAACATACAACGACTTGGATGATGTAGCTACTATTTTTGAACAACATCAAGATCAAATAGCTGCAATTATTGTTGAACCTGTAGCTGGTAATATGGGTTGTATTCCTCCCCAAAAAGGGTTTTTGGAAGGTTTGCGCAAACTTTGTGATTCAAACGGTACACTTCTTATTTTTGATGAAGTCATGACAGGTTTTCGTTTGGCTCCAGGTGGGGCTCAAGAACGCTTGGGGATAAAAGCAGATATTGCCACTTTTGGGAAAGTTATTGGAGGAGGACTTCCAGTAGGAGCTTTTGCTGCATCTAATGAGATTATGAGTCACTTGGCTCCAGAAGGACCCGTTTATCAAGCAGGAACATTAAGCGGAAATCCTCTTGCCATGGCAGCGGGTTTTACAATGCTTAAAGCACTGCAAAAGCAACCCCAAATTTACATAAGTTTGGATCAAAAAACAGAACGTTTACATATCGGTATGGAAGAACGTATTGCAAACACATATTTACCTTATCAGATCAATCGTTATGGTTCCATGATTTCTCTTCACTTTACAGAAACTCCCGTAGTCGATTTCGAAACGGCAGCAAAAGGGAATAATGACTTCTTTAAGGCTTATTTTCACGGAATGCTAAAGGAAGGAATTTACCTTCCTCCCAGTGCATTTGAAAGTTACTTTTTGAACGATGCATTGTCCAATGATGATATTGATTTTACCTTAGATGCATTTGATCGAGTAATCAAAAATCTAAAGCATTAATCAGTTTCTTCCCATTTTTTTGAATCCGTTCAATTTTATGATTTCGTATCTTTTTTTTGGGCATTTGCAACCAGGATTCAAATTGGTCTATGGTAAGAATTTTTTTCAATTCTTTTTGAGAAATAAGAAGCTCAATACGCTTGGCGTATCTTTAATCTCGAGAGAGATTTTCATGGTTAATTCTACTGGGTTTATTTGACCAAGTCGTTTTCATTAGATCCAAAAGTTTAGCCTCTTGTGATTCATTCAAATCAAGTTTTAATGCAAGCTTTTTTGATTTGATGGTATTACTTTGCTCTGGAGTAAATTTTTGATCTTTTTCTATATGACCCAAAGAAAGCATCGGTACACTCAATAGTATAATTATAATTTTTTTGTTCATAAAAATTATTTTTAAGGATTTCAATAAGATTAAATAACCACAAAAAGGTTTAATCATTCGAACAAATTAGAGGGAAACTTCAAGTAATTTTATTTCTGAAGTTATAAAGGAAACAAACTTGTTTTGAGCTGCGATTAATGTGGTTTCTCCTTTTTCGAGAAGGACATTTTCAAATTCCGTTTCTACTTTAGCAGACCCAAAAACACAGATGTAAATAGTAAAGGAATCTCGTTCTGAAAGATCGATTTCACAATCTTTATTGAGGTGAATGAAATTGGTGTTAAAGTATGGACAAGTCACTATTTTGTTGGACCTATTTTTTCTTTTTGAATAGCTAATCCTAAAATCATCTTTCCGATTAAAGTCCAAGGCATCCAAAGCCATATTGCTGTGTAATTCTCGTAGTTTGTTGTTTTTGTCTTTTCGGTTAAAATCAAAAACTCGGTAAGTAATATCAGAAGTTTGTTGAATTTCGGCTAAAAGAACACCAGCACCAATAGCATGAATTTTTCCAGTATTTATAAAAAAAGCATCCCCTTCTTTTACACTTTCGTAATTCAATATATCTAAAAGAGTATTCTCTTTTAAACTTTTCTCATATTCTTTTTTTCGAATAGTTTTATTGAATCCAATAATCAAACTTGCTTTTTTTGGAGCATTCATTACATACCACATCTCTTTTTTGCCAAGAGAATTGTGGCGTTTTTTTGCCAACTCATCATCTGGGTGCAGCTGAATGGACAAGTCCAGTTTTGCATCGATAAACTTGATGAGAATAGGAAATTTTTTTCCAAATCGTTTTACAACATTCTCTCCCAAAACATCAATGGAGTTTTTATTGATTATGTCTTGAAAACTCATTCCTTTAAAAGCTCCGTTGACTACAACTGAAACAGCTCCTTCAACAGCTGAAATCTCCCAACTTTCTCCGACCTTGTCGTGGGGTAAATTTTTCCCTAAAATATCTTTTAGTTTGCTACCTCCCCAGAGGCGATCTTTTAGAATGGGTTTAAATTTTAGTGGATACATATTAAAATCATATTAATGACTCGATGAACTTCAATTGCTTTACAAACACAACATAAAGTTTTTTTTAATTAAACCTGGACAAAAATTCTATCCAAGACTAATCCACAGGCCTTCCTCGTTTTTGATAACTTTGGCACTACCAATTTTGGTAAGCCCTTTGATGGCTTTATCCCATTTTTTGTTGCTCAGACCAGCTTGCTTTTTCAATTCATTGAGATCAACAGAATCCTCTTTTTTCAGCAATGAAAAAATGAATTTCTCGTCTTCGGTCATTTCTACAGCTTTCTTTTCGGGTCTCATTTGTGGAAAAAACAAAACCTCCTGAATTGAACTGTTGTTGGTCATTAGCATGACCAAACGATCAATTCCAATTCCAATTCCAGAGGTAGGGGGCATTCCGTACTCCAGAGCTCTCAAGAAATCCTGATCGATGAACATAGCCTCGTCATCTCCTTTTTCACTTAATTTAAATTGCTCTTCAAAACGCTCTCTCTGGTCAATGGGATCGTTCAACTCTGAGTATGCATTGGCCAATTCTTTCCCGTTGACCATAAGCTCAAACCTTTCTGTAAGCTTAGGGTTGGATCGATGCTCTTTGGTCAAAGGACTCATTTCTTTGGGGTAGTCAATAATGAATGTTGGCTGAATGTAATGATGCTCACATTTTTCTCCAAAAATTTCATCAATCAATTTACCAATTCCCATAGTGTCATCCACCTCAATTCCCAATTCTCGTGCAGTGTTTCTTAGGGTATTTTCATCCATCTCAGAAACATCAATTCCAGTTTGATTTTTAATTGCTTTGAGGATAGGTATTCTCGGATAAGGAGCTTTAAAGTCTATGGAGTGTTTCCCAACTTGAACAGCACAATTACCCGTGGAATCAACAGCTACCTTTTCAAGAAGTTTTTCAGTATTCTCCATCATCCAGAAGTAATCTTTGTAAGCAACATAAAGTTCCATTACCGTAAACTCAGGATTATGAGTTCTATCCATTCCTTCGTTTCTAAAATCTTTTGAAAATTCATAAACCCCATCCAAACCTCCAACAATCAATCGCTTGAGATAAAGCTCATTGGCAATTCTAAGATACAAAGGAACATCGAGTGCATTGTGATGTGTCATAAACGGACGAGCAGATGCCCCACCTGGTAGGGGTTGCAGAATAGGGGTCTCAACTTCTAGATAATCTTTTGAATTAAAATACTCCCTTATGCTGTTCGTTATTTTAGTTCTTTTGATGAAAGTATCTTTAACTTTTGGATTGACAATTAAATCAACATAGCGCTGACGATATCGTAACTCAGGGTCATTAAATTCGTCATACGTATTTCCATCAGAATCTGTTTTGGGCAACGGAAGTGGTCGTAGAGTTTTGTTTAGGAGGTCAAATTTTTTAACTAAAATTGTATGCTCACCCACTTGGGTTGTAAAAAGTATTCCTTCAATGCCGATGATGTCTCCAATATCAAGTAATTTTTTGTAAACTTCGTTATAAAGTGTCTTGTCTTCGCTTGTACAGATTTCATCTCTGTTAAAATACACTTGAATTTTTCCTTGACTATCCTGAACTTCGGCAAAGCTTGCTTTACCCTGAATTCTTCTTGACATTAGACGTCCAGCAACAATTACTTCTTTTCCTTCAACATAGTTGTTTTTTATGGAAGCTGAAAATTCGTTTACAGGATAGAGTGCAGCAGGATAAGGGTCAATCCCCAACGCTTTAATTTTTTTAAGTTTTTTTCTTCGGATAATTTCCTGTTCGCTCAATGCAGCCATAGTGTCAAAAATTTTAGTAAAGATAGGGGATTACATCAATTGAAAAATTCAATTTTTATTATCTTGCTAAAAAAAAACGCTTTGAGTCTTGTTCGTGTCTTACTTTCCATACTTTTTCCTCCCCTTGCTGTAATAGATCAAGGTTGTGGATCCATCGTCATTGTCCTCATCTTAACTCTATGCGGATGGGTTCCTGGAGTAATCGCAGCACTTGTTATTTTGAATAATACTAATCGTTATTGATGGGTGTTTTAAACAAAAAAATACAAGTAAAAGAATTAAAAAACACCACTTATCAACCGGCTTGGGATTTTCAAGAAAAACTTTTGAAAGAAATTGTAGATCTCAAAATGTTGAATCGAAGAAATGAAACTCAGCAGCCAACGCCTAATTATTTTTTGTGGGTAGAACACCCGCCAGTAATTACTCTTGGTAAAAGCGGAACCATCGATCATTTGCTTCTCAACGAAGAGCAACTTCAAGATCGCGGAATAGAATACTATAAAACAAACAGAGGTGGAGATATAACTTTTCATGGTCTGGGTCAAGTGGTTGGTTATCCTATTTTAGATTTAGAGAACTTTTTTACTGACATACACAAATACCTCCGATTACTTGAAGAAATGGTTATTTTAACCTTGAAAGATTTCGGTTTGGAGGGAACCCGAAGCCCCGGTGAAACAGGAGTTTGGTTGGATGTAGGAACCCCTTTTGCTCGAAAAATATGTGCTCTAGGAGTAAAGGCGAGTCGTTGGGTAACAATGCACGGGTTTGCATTTAATGTAAATACTGATTTGGCTTACTTTGACTATATTATTCCCTGTGGAATCAAAGGCAAAGGAGTTACTTCCCTAGAGGCTGAACTTAAAAAAGAAATTTCACTAATAGAAGTAAAAGAAAAGCTCGCCAAGCACTTTCAAAATTTGTTTGAAGCAAAGTTTGTTTATACCTAATTAATTCCATAAATAATTATCCCATTACTTTCTGACTGAACTACAAGTTCTAAGGCTCTATCCTTGTCTGCATTCGTCAAATCAGCTGCTGAAGTCCCATAAACAGGAAACCCTTTTACAGAAGTTCCATTGCTGTAGTAGAGATAAACTTTTTGTGCGTCCAGATCGGTAGTAGTTACATAAATAATGTTGTTGATATAAAAAATCTTCGGAGCAGTGTAACGTCCAAAGGGTAGCGTAATCGGAATTCCTTTAATGTTTAAAATGTTATTCGATTGGGATACCAAAGATTTGGTTGTGGTTGCAATTTGGTGACCTTTTTCTAAATCTAAATTTGTTTTTACGATGTTTCCTTTGACATCAATTTGAATCAGGTCTCCATTTTTATCTGAGGTAGTAAATGTTTTTAGGTAAGAATTTACTGAATTTCCAGAAAAAGCAATATTCCCTTTTACTTTAACCCGTTCTTTTCCAGTTCGGTTTAAAAGGCTAAGTTTTCCACTCTCCTCTTGAATTGCAATGTAATCTTTTTGATTGATTCGAATATGAACAGGAGGGTTAATGATTGGGGTTTTGGTCTTTTTGAATTTAAAACCAGATACTTTTTTACCCTTTGAATTAAACATTTGCAAATTATTTCCTCGAGTCAAAACAAAACGATAATCTCTTCTTTGATCATAATCAAACACAGCTAAGGGTTGAATGGGTTCTGTACTGGAAATTTTTATTGAAAAAGGTTTTACTATTTTTCCATTTCGATCCAATACAAAGAATTTATCTTCAGTCCTAAAAGCCATTTGAAGTCGTTTGTTTTTGTATAAATCAACCTGCTGAATCCGACCTTGAATGTTTCCAGGTAATTGTTTTTTCCAAAACAAATTCCCTTTATCAGAAAACAAGTAAAGCTTATTGTTAATGTCTTGAACCAAAACATCCATTCCCTTAGTTCTGTGGTTTTTGAGCCATTGTGGCGGAGAACTTAGAGGAGCTTCTAGCTGTAAAAGGTATTGGTTAGAAACTGAATTTTGAATCACTTTTAATTCATTTTCATGAATTCTGAAATGCAAGTGTATAAAGCTATTTTCTAAAGTTCCTTGAAAGGCAACAAAAGGAAATCGTTTCGTATCCAGTTTTGACCAAGGTTTCCTCTTTTTGTTATTTTCCCAAAATTCAATCAAAGCTTTTGTTTGAGCAATCCAATAGATCGAACTTTGAGAGACCAGAGTTTCTTTGAATGTATTGTAAATTATATTTTTACTTAAAGTACTTCCGTCTTTGTGATTACTAATAACTGTTTTAATGGCTTGTTCACTCGCTGTAAAAACAAAAAAGTTTTCAATGACAGCTCCCCATTTGGGTTTTACTTTAGACCCAATAACTTTAGAGAACAAAAGAATATCATCAGGAAGTTTTGTGGGATAATAGGAAATTTCTCGGAAATTTTTACCATTTTCTAACTTGGGCAAGAGGTATTCTTGAGCTAGTTTCTCATTTTGAGAGTGGAAAAGTAAAACGATTTCAGAGCCCAATTCAATCCATCCGATCTCATCTACATTACTCAGGGCTTTTAGGTTGATTTGTGGAAGAGCAATATTTTGGTGAAGAACCCATCGCTTGAATGCATCTTCGGTTTTGAGCGCATTATTTAGGGGAATAGATAAAAAAGAGGTGCTGTTTTCTGGAGCTAGTTGATCTAAAAGTATTTTTTGAGCATCGTTTTCTTTGAGAATCCCCATGGGATCCCCTAATGAATCTTGAACAGCAATCAAGCCATCTAAGCTGAATCCAGAATTTTCAAAATCAATATCATAAGCATTCCAATCGTGGTTGATTTTTGGAAATAACGGAATACTTCCAATTGCTTCTACAATCAATTCTTCAGCCTGGGGTTGAACCAGAAAGTTGAGAGGGGCGCTGGTGTCCAGAGTGGTGTAGATTTTGTCGAAAAGATTGTCTTGTCTTATTTTTTTATCTTTTTGTTGAAATTTACGGATATAATTTTCAATTAACAATTGGGAAGTAGATCGCAAGGTGTAACCCTGAATATTCGTACTGTAAAGAATGTTTTTTTCACTTTTTTCAATATTGATTTTAAATTTACTATAGTCAATGGAAGTTCCTGTTATTTGAGTAGAATCAATCGGTGCCTTATAGATGTGGGTTAGTACACTTGGATTTTTTCCAACGGTAGTTATGCATATCAAACTTTTTACGTCGGGGGTTTCTTGGAGCAAACGTGAGATGTCAGAGGTTAGATTTGGGTTAAGTGATTTTATTTCTCTAAACACCTCATTATTGGTAAGTTCGCTAATAAGAGTATTGATGTCGTTGATTTGAATCACCCAACTGCTGTTTTGTGGAATCCAATCGTTAAGCCGACTGAATTTACTGTTGTTTGTTTGGCAACTCCACAAAAAAATTAGAAGAACAGCTAAAGATCCAAGCCGGTATGTTTTTTTTAAAAGCTGAAGCAAGGTTAATTGAGTCATAGGATAGTTAATAAAGTTCAAAAATAAGAAACTCAGAATTTAATTTGTAATTGTTCTGAAAGTAATCTAAAAGTTTTTCTGTGCTGTGGAGTTATTCCTTGGTTGAGTATGGCTTCACGATGTTTTTTAGTGGGATATCCTTTATTTTTTTTCCATTCATATTTGGGGTATTTTAAATCCAGATCAATCATCAAATCATCTCTGTAGGTTTTTGCAAGAATAGATGCTGCGGCAATATTTTGGTATTTACCATCTCCTTTCACAATGCACTGGTGTGGAATTTTTTTAAAGGAATGAAAACGATTCCCATCCACAAGAATATGACTGGGGCAAGGATCAAGTTTTTCAAGTGCTCTGTGCATTGCTTTTATGGAGGCATTCAGAATGTTAATGGTATCAACTTCTTCTGGTGAGCAATGAGCTATCGCGTATGTTATTGCTTTATTTTCAATAATGGGCCTAAGAAACTGTCTTTGCTTTTCGGTTAACTTTTTGGAGTCATTTAAAAGGGGTATATCAAAATCAGCTGGAAGAATTACAGCAGCGGCAGTGACAGGTCCTGCAAGACAACCTCTGCCTGCTTCATCTGTTCCTGCCTCAAGTCCCGTGAGTAATTGTAAGCTTAGCATCTTTTAATATTTAATCATTCTCATTTCAAATTACTTACAATTATTTAACTTCGCAATCAAAATTACATTCTTTCATGACCCAAAGATTCTTTTTTATACTTTTTTTAATGAGTAGCTCAATCACTTTTGGTCAAGGCATTTCTGGCGCCAATTATCAGAAAAAATTCACAACCAAAAAAACGACCTCCTCGGGATTAGAAAGATCATCAATTCAGAAATCTCAAAAAAAGGAGATAAATAAAAAAGATTCCATACAGAAAGACTCTATAAATGTTCGGATGTACGCAATTTACACCTTAGATAGAGACTCAACATACATAGACACAACTTTAACAATACAGAAAGAGTATAAGATGAATTTTTTGAGAAAGGATTATTTTGAATTATTGCCCTTTTCCAATACGGGTCATGCATTTAATAAATTGGGATATGATTTTTCAACCAAGTCTTTGCTTGCAAGTCTGGGGGCTCGTTCAAAACATTCTAGCTACATTGAAGCACCAGAGTCGTTGTATTTTCAGGTTCCAACTCCACTGACTGAACTTTTTTATCGAACCACATTTGAGCAAGGAAGAATAGCCCATTCAACCATAACGGCAAACATAAGCCCTCAATTTAATTTTGCGTTTACTTATAAAGGATCACGCTCTCTGGGGAAGTATGTCAATTTTAGATCAGCATATGAACGTTTTCAGTTTTCATTTAAATATCAATCCTTCAACACAAGATATTCTTTGTGGGGGCATTATTCCAATCAGTCCATCGAGAACCAAGAAAACGGAGGTATTGATGATGAAGGAATCCTTCTTTTCGAAACTGGAGACCCTGATTTTAAGGATCGTTCAGTATTGGATGTTCGCTTTAAATCGGCAGAAAGCCTTTTGGCAGGAAAGCGTTCTTTTATCGATCATCATTGGAACATAGTATCTCCGAAAGACTCTGTCCGCACCAAACTCATAATAGGTCATCGATTTCTTGATGAATCTCGATATTATTCCTATACAGATTCAAGGGGATCGGATCATTTTGGAGATTTAATAATTGGCTTTTCAAAAGTAAATGACTTGGCTAAACTTATGAGAACCAAAAATCAAGTTTACACGGAGTTTAAAACGCCATACACTGGTAAACTGCGTGCAGGAATATCATCTGTCCAATCCAATTATTTTTTTGGTTTTGAAGAAGATGAGGTTTTATCAGAATCAGTTCCCAATCAGATTAAAACCACCCAACTTCTTTTCAATGGAGATTGGAAGTTTCAATGGAAGGGGTTTTCGATGCAAGCAAGTCTTCAAAAAAGTGTAAGCGGAAGCTTGTTGAGTGACGAAATAGCAGTCAAAGCACAATATGATTTTCCCAATAAAACCTCCTTTACTGCTCGAGCAAATTTCCGAAATCAAACTCCTGACTTTAATTTTCAACTTTACAAAAGTGATTACCTAAAATACAATTGGCATAACCCTGATCTGGAAAATCAAAACACAACACATTTTTCTGTCAATTTTAAACATCTCTGGCTTGGAAGTTTTTACGCCCACTGGCAACTCATCTCCAATTACACTTATTTTAACACTACCAAATTTGAGCTCGGTCCCGAGGATCCCGATGTAGATCAAGATAGCATATTATATGTAGCGCCTAATGATATTTACTTGGCAGCACCACAGCAAGCAAACAATGCCCTAAATTATTTAAAGATTCGATATACTTCAGAATTCAAACTGGGGAATTTTGAGATGACCAATACAGCTCAATATCAAAAAGTAACCAGCGATTCAGAAAGCTCTGAAGATTCTCAAAGTTTCCAACCATTAAATGTTCCAGAATGGAACTTGAGAACAACCTTGAGTTTTAGTCGAGATATTTTTAAAAAAGCCATGTATTTACAAACTGGCTTTACAGGGCACTATTTTACAAAATATTATGCAGATCGATACAATCCTCTGTTGGGTGATTTTACCCGTCAAAACGATGTTCTGATAGGAGATTTTCCCAGGATAGATTTCTTTGTAAACGGAAAGGTTCAACAAACCAGATTGTTTCTAAAAGCCGAACACATCAATACACTCCTTGAAAACTATAACTATTTCAGCGCACCTGGATATCCTTATCGGGATTTTGTCATCCGTTTTGGACTGGTTTGGAATTTTTTTAATTAAGCTGATTTTTCTTTAAATAGTGAACCTCTTTTGGATTCAAATACCAATAATTTAAAGCACAAAATCTCTTTTAGATTTTACAACACAAAGTTTATTTTCTTTTGGGTTGCCATTAATCATTACATATCCACAACAGATGTTTTTAGCATCTAAAAAAAACACAATAAATTAGAGCTAAATCATTGTATTTAAGTTCTTGTATTTCATCAGTTAGTATTTATGTTTTGCCATATCAAAAAAA
>MDSY01015840.1_pt1 | contig 20498 bp, 33 predicted proteins | sample 811131 | NCBI WGS metagenome assembly MDSY01 (sample SAMN05326643, study PRJNA326480) | marine metagenome | isolation source: seawater | place: Atlantic Ocean: South West | collected 2010
CAATAAAGAGATTACTGAAGAAAATATATTAAATACTATTACTAATAAAGACGGCAAAGTTTTAATTGAATTTAAAGAAGATTTTTATAATGAAGAATATTTAACAGCTTTTTCTGATGCTATTGGTAAAAATGAAATAACTTATAATGAAAATTTATTTACTAAATTAAAAGATTACTTAACTAATATATTAAAAGAAAAGGGATTTGCTAATATTGAATTTAAAGATGGCAAACAAGTTTATAATTTTATAAAAGATTACCAAAAAAACATTAAAAAAGGCCAAATAAATGTAGATCCGGTTGTAACCAAAGGTGTAGTACAAGGGGGGCAAGCGCTATCTAAAAGTTTAACTCCAGAGGTTACAATAGATGCCGAAAATAAAGTTGTAGAATTACAAAAATTAAAAGAAAAAACTACAGCTGCCGCTGAAAGCCTTGGCAAAGAATATGCTCCTAGCGCTAGAGAACAAAGACTACAAGGAGAACTATTAAATATAATAGACCCTGTTATTTCAAAAGTTGCTGAAAATAGGACAAAAGCTTTATACGACAAAATAGCTGCAGAACAAAAAGAAAATGTAAGCAGAGAAGATTATAGAGAATCTTTAAAAAGTAATTTAGCTACCATGGCAGTAAATGAGTTTACACAGGGTAAGCAAGATCTTGAGGCTTTTATTGTTAATAGAGGTTATCTAAGAGCAAACTCTTTAGCTAAAGAATTAGGTATTGAATCAACAGAGGAATTTGGTGGGCCTGGTATAACTTCTGATATTACTGAATCTGTTCAATTAGCTACTGAAGCTGCGCCAGAAACTGAGGTTGAAGTTACTGAAACAAAGCCTACAGAAAGATTAATTGAAGTTAAAAACAAATTTCTTTCACCTGAAGGCAGAACGGCTTTTGAAGAAAATATAGCTAGCAGAATAGATGAGCTTACTCCGGATGAATTTACATTTAAAAAATTACCAAGTTGGGGTAAAGAGAACTTAGCCAAAGAACTTAATATACCAATTAAAAAGTTTGAAGGATCTTCTAATTTTACTCAAGCGGAATTAGGCAGACTTCTTACTTGGATTGAAACGAATGTAAGCGACATTAGAAGAGCTTTACCAGGCGCTGCAGTATTAGAGGGTGCATCAGTACCTGAAAGCTTAATAGGCACAGCTACAGGAGTTCCTAATAATTTATTAAAGAATATTAACTTATACGAAAGATTAGCAAGAGGTACAAAAGATGCAGGGTTAATTGCTTATAGAAAATTAAGAGGTATTGATAATAGTTCAATACTTAAAGCAGTAAATATAGTGGACGGTAGGCAAATGGCCGGGCCTAGGGATAAAGCCGCTCAAACGGCTAAAGGTATTTTTAACATGATGGCTAAAGTCATGACTAATCAAGAAATACGCAAACAGCTTCAAGCAAAGCCAAGGCCAGATATTACAACAAAAGAAACTGAATCCGCTAGAGCGGGTGGTGTTGAAAGTAACGCACTATATAGTTTAAGTAAACCAGATCAAACGTTACTTTTAGATTTTGGAATTGAAGCTTATCCCATGGAAAAAAATACCGATGTAGATAGGTATATAAATGATATAAGAAAACTTGCTTCTATTTTTAACACAAATGATTATAAATTATTAAATTCTAGCGTATTACAATTTCCCAATAAAATTATTAAAGACACAAAAGTAGCCGAATATCTTAGAGCACAACTAGCTCAACTTAAAAAAGATGAAGAATTGGCTGCTCGTGTAACGGAGGGAAGAACAAAGCCAACTCAGGCTATTGGTAATACTGTTAAAAAATTTATAAAAAGTATTACATCCGGAAAATTAGCGGCTTATAATGAAAGACATTCTAGGGTTTTTAATAAAATGTGGAAAGACATTAATCAAGCTATTAAAGAAAATCCTGATTTAGCTGTTCCGATAACTTATTTTTTATCTAATTCTATTAATGAGCCTACGAATCCGCATAGAATGGGAGCGCCTATAATAGGATACGAGCCAGGTTCAAAAAAATTATATTATGAGCATGCTATGCAATCTACTAATGCATATAGGGCTTTGATGCGCGCAATTTTAACAGATCGTAATAATAAAGAAGCTAGCCCCACCTTTGATAAAGAATTTAAAAGGGTTAAAAAAAATTACTTTATAATTGCTATAAGCCCTGAAAATAATACAAAATTAGATAAAGCAGGGTATAAAAATACATTTGATAATTCATGGACTAATTGGTGGCAAAGGTATTTTAATCCTAAAGTAGCGGCAATTAACGGAGGTATAGATCCAAATAATATAATTTTTGTAAAAGAAAACGGTACTGGTAAAATTTCTTTTGGAGAAGAATTAGGTATTAATTCCGAAGGTAAAGAGGTTAAGGGCCAACAAGCTTTAAGTAAATCTATTTCTAAAGCCGCTACAAAAAATAATAAAAAATTATCTAAATCTTTACAGTTAGAAGGAGCACTTACTAATGCAGAAGTGTTAACTCGCATGCAAGAGCTCGATGATAAAGCTAACAAGGCTAGGTTAGGTAATGGCGAAATACAAATTTTTCATGGAGGTTCTATAAAATCAATAGAAGGCATTAAAGGATTTGCTTATTTTTCAGAAAATAAAAATCAAGCAAAAAAATATAGTGAAGATAATAATGGTAAAGTACAAAGCTTTGTTATAAAAGAAAATGATATATTTTCTGAAGAAGTTATTTATAACGAAATAAAAAAATTAAAACTAAAACCTAAGGTAGCTGGTTGGAAAGTTAGTGAACTAAACGTTTACGAATTAATAGATCCTAGATTTGAAACATCTTTAAGCGAAAAAGATTTAAATAAACTAGCTCAGGCTTTAGCAAATAAAAACATAAAAGCTGTTCGTTTTTTAGACATGAACTTAAATAGTCTTAAAAATGATATTTATAATATTGTTGTTATTGATAAAAAAATAATAAAAAAAGGTGATGAAGCTACAATTAAGTTTAGCAAATCTCAAGATTTAAATGAAGATTTTAATAATATTATTGAAGCTAAAACTGGCATTGCAACATATAAAAGATTTTCACCAGCTAAGGCAGAAGTAAGAGGAGCAAGTAAAGGTAAATTTAATTTCTTTATTCCGCCTAGTGCCGAAGACTTTATGGGCCTTATATATAAAACACTAGCCAAAGATAAAGTAGGCGATAGGCAAATGCAATGGTATAAAGATAATTTATTAAACCCTTATGCTAGAGCTATGAATGACATTTCATCTGCTCGGGTAGCCATGTTTGAAGATTATAAAACACTTAAGAATGATTTAAAAATTATACCTAAGAATCTTAAGAAAAAAGGTTTTGATGAATATACAAAAGAACAAGCTGTAAGAACTTATATATGGAATGAGCAAGGCAATAATATACCAGGTTTATTTAAAACAGATCAAAAAGAACTAGTTGATTATGTAAACAATAATCCAGAGCTTAAATTGTTTGCTGATCAGCTTATAGCAATACAAAAAGGTGATCAATATTCTGCGCCTAAAGAAGGATGGTTAAACGGAACAATAACTACTGATTTATTAGATAGTGTAAATTCTATTAAAAGAAAAAAGTATTTAGAGCAATGGCAAACTAATGTAGATATGATATTTTCTGAAGAAAATATGAATAAGCTTGAAGCTGCATTTGGAAAGCCATATAGAAAAGCATTAGAAAATATACTTCAAAGAATGAAAACCGGTAGAAATAAGCCGTTTACAAGTGATTCACTTGCTGGCAGATTTACAGATTGGTTAAATAATTCCGTTGGTGCTATTATGTTTTTTAATACTAGATCAGCAGTGCTTCAAACTTTATCGTCTATTAACTTTATTAATTGGAGTGATAATAATCTTTACAAGGCTGGAAAAGCTTTTGCTAATCAACCACAATATTGGAAAGACTTTAAGTTTTTATTTAACTCTGATTTTTTAAAAGAAAGGCGTGGTGGTTTAAGATTTAATGTAAGTGAATCTGAAATAGCTGAAGCAGCAACTAAAGGCGGAGCCCGTGGAGTTGTAAGCAAAATACTTCAAGCAGGATTTTTACCTACACAAATGGCAGATAGCTTTGCAATTGCATCAGGTGGGGCTACATTTTATAGAAATAGAATTAAATCTTACGCAAAGCAAGGCTTAACGAAAGCCGATGCGCAAGAAAAAGCATTACAAGATTTTAGAGAAATTGCCGAAGAATCACAACAGTCTTCAAGACCTGATAGAATTAGTGCGCAACAAGCGGGTCCTCTAGGACGCACCATACTAGCTTTTGCAAATACACCGGCACAATATGCTAGATTAACTAAAAAAGCTGCTAGTGATCTTATAAATGGCCGTGGGGATGCTAAAACAAATATATCTAAGCTTATTTATTACGGAGCAGTACAAAATCTTATATTTAACATGCTTCAAAAAGCTGTATTTGCTTTAGCCTTTGGTGATGATGATGAAGATGAAAAGAAAAAAGAAGAAAAGTATTTAGACGTTGCAAATGGAATGGCTGATGGACTGCTTAGAGGTATTGGTGTTTACGGAGCTATTGCTTCAACATTAAAAAATACTTTAATGAGAATTATAAAAGAATCAGAAAAAAGTCGACCAGATTATGCTGAAACTGCTGTAATACAACTGCTAGGTGTATCCCCACCTGTTCAATCTAAAGCTCAAAAAATAAGAAGTGCTTTTAAATCATATGAATGGAACAAAGATGAAATGCGCGAAAAAGGATTTAGTTTAGATAATCCAGCATATATGGCCGGCGCAAATGTTATATCTGCTTCTGTAAATGTGCCGCTTGATAGAGTTATTAAAAAAGTAGATAATGTTAGAAACTCAACAAGAGAAGATATTACAGGTTTACAAAGAATGATGCTAATAGCGGGATGGTCTGAATGGGAATTAGGAATACAAAAAACAAGAAAAAAATCACGCAAAAGAAAAAGCGGTAGAAAAGTTGGTAAAAAAAGATAATATGGAATCACCATTGTATGCAAAAATTAGCGGACCTTGCAAATCCGCAGCAAAAAGAAAATTTAAAGTATGGCCATCTGCTTATGCCTCAGGTTGGGGTGTGAGATGTACAAGTGCAGGTGGGCCTGGTAAAATGGGTAAATCAAAAAAGAAATAATCATGGCAAAAAAATTTAAAGTACACAAAATGTACAGTAAAACTGGTATAGTTAAAACAGCTAAAACTATGGCGGACCACAACAGATTTAAAAAATTAGGTTATAATCACACGCCTAAAAAGAAATAGCCGTGGCATTCGCACAAAACAATTCTCCATTTCAAAAACAAAAGGGTGGAGGTACAACAAAAGCCTGCTTACCTCTTGCTAAGATACGTAGTATGAGTAAAGCTGAAAAAAGTAAAGTTGTACGTGCTAAAAGAAAAGCAGGTAAAGCTGGTCAGTATAAAAGAGATTCTAAAACTAATGTTAAAGGTGCTAGCAAGAAAGGTGCTACATTAAGAGATTGGTTTGAAAAAGAAGACTGGAGACAAGTGGCTAACCCTAGTAAAAAATGTGGTGAAAAATGAAATATTTTAACAACAAAGATGATTTTAAAGGGAACATAGATAAGATGGACCCCAAGCTGTTAACTATGCTTGACGAACTTCGTGAAGAATATGGCCAACCTATTATTCTTAATTCTTCATATAGATCTGCTTCTCATCCTGTAGAAATTGTAAAAAGCAAACCAGGTGAGCACACATACGGTGCTGCTGTAGATATTAAATGTGCTGGCGGCGAAAATACATTTAATTTAGTTAGTGCAGCTATTAAAGTTGGATTCAAACGCATAGGCATATCACGCAAAAGTAATTTTGTACATGTTGGCATAGGTTATCCTAATGCGCCTGAAACAACTATTTGGACGTATTAACCGTCACAACTTAAACAATCAGGGTCCATAGCTGCTGCAGCTATATCACCTCTTAATACAGATTCTGTTCTAGTATAATATAAAGTTTTTATTCCGCGTTTCCAAGCTTCCATATGAACCCTGTTCATCCATTTAGGTGTTGCTTCAGACGGAAAAGCTAAATTTAAACTTACTGACTGATCTATATAATCCTGCCTTATACCGGCCTGTCTAACCAACTCTAATTGGTTTATTTCTTTAAATGTTTTAAATACATTTTTTACAGGTTCTCCTCTTTCTTCTTTGTTAAGTCTTCCTCCGTGATCATAAAACCATTCATCAAATTGTTTAATTCCTTGAATGGATCCACCATCTTCCAAAATTTTGTCCCAAGTCTCTTTATTATCGATTCCAATTTTTCTTAATACTTTTTTAAGTTCTTTATTTTTACGTATAAATGTGCCTTTAGCGGATTGTTCAGTAAATACATTTGCCGCCCAAGGTTCAATACCTGGTGATACATTACCAGCTAGTTTGCTATTAGATACAGTAGGAGCTATAGCTCTTAAGTGTGTGTTTCTAAAGCCTGTTCCGGCACACCATAATGGTTCACCATATGTTTCAGCTAAAGCTCTTGATGCTCTTTCTGTTTCAATTTTAATTTTTGAAAAAATTTCTCGTGTTTTGAATTGCGCTAATAAGCTTTCGAAACCAATTCCGCTTTTCTGTAATAGGCTGTGCCACCCAAGGACACCAAGCCCAAGAGCCCTCCCTTTTTCCGCACTGCGTACAGAGTTCTCGAATCCCTTCATATTCTTTGCCTTTTGAATAAATTCTTCTAGCACACCGTCTAAGAACCATGTTGCGTCGTATATCAGATTGGTATTCTTCCATTCGTCATATTTATCTAAGTTAACCGATGACAAACAACAAACAAAACTGTGACTTTCATCTGTATGCAATACTATTTCGCTACAAATGTTAGTCATATGAACTTTTAAACTATTCTTTTTGTATGCTGTTGGGTTATTTTTGTTTGTATTTCCCTTAAATAATATATAAGGTTCTCCAGTAGCTTTACGCTTTTGGAGGAGTTTGCCCCATTTCCTCCGTGCTTCCGAATCTCCCGCTTCAAGTCTTCGCATAAACTTGTCGCCGACCACAGCGCACTGGTGTAAGTTAAGTGATTGTCTATTAACATCTCCTTTAGGTTCTCTAATCTCGACCCATTCATCAAAGTCGGGATGTTCAATATTGATATTAACTGAAGCAGCTCCTCGTCTGACAGATCCTTGATTAGTGGCAAGTATTGTTGAATCGTATATTTTGCAAAACGGCACCACTCCATCACTTGTTCCATTACCTGTTATTTTAGCTCCGGCGGGACGTATCATATTAATTCCGATACCAACACCTCCGCCGTGTTTTGCTAGTAACATCATTTCTAAATTTTTAGTTCCAATATCATGCACACTATCTGCTACATCTATACCAAAACAACTAATAGGCAATCCTCTATCTGATCCAGTATTAGATAGCACAGGTGAAGCTAAGCACAACCAGCCTTTCCATATGTAATCAAAAAACTTTTCAGCCATTTCAGGTTTATATAATCTTTTAGCTACGGTTTTGCTTACACGCCAATATGCATCTTTAGGCGATTCACCATTAACTAAATACCCTCCAGTAATTGTTTTTTTATAAACATCTGTTTCTCCCCACACCGGGTAATCTTCACCTTTTATCCAATTATTATTCCACATCTAAATCTAATTTTTTTTCTTTTTTAGGTTTAGTTGTAACTTTAGTTTGTAATTTTTCTAAAGCTTCATCATATCCATCCATAAGTTTAACTAGTTCTAATGTACCAATACCTAATTCTCTAAGATGTGATACTTCATTTAATACTTGTTGTGTAACACGTTTAAGAGCTTCAACACTTCTTTGCATGTCTACTAATTTACTTTCTTTCATGTTCTATATTTATAATAGTTGGATTTAATATATGGTCTCTATAATTTATTAAGATTTCTTCGTTAATTTTTATTTCTTTAATAGCAAACATTAATATATCTAAATTATCTGTAAATAAAAAAATAGCGTTATTGTTTATATTATGATTGGTCCATCTTCCTAATGTAGTTTTTGCCGTATTGTTTAAAGAAGCAATTCCAATTAAACTATTTTTTTTTATTTTTTTATTTGCAAAAATGCCAATTCCATGAATATTTGATTTTAATTTTTTATAAATATTACTTGAAGTTTTAATTAAGTTTTTTGTATTAGTAATTAAATCCATTTGATTTTGATTAATATTAATGTCTAGTAACATTTGTTTATAATCATTAACTTTTTGTTTCATATATTATATAAATAAATTAAATAACCGATAGTTACATTTAAATTAACTACTACTAAGTTCCATTGTTTTGCCACAAATACTTGAGGTAAAGATAATATACCCCCGGTTATATAGGTAACAGCTCCAATATTATCAGGTAATAAATAAGGCGAAATCATTATAAAAGCAGCACCCATATAACCTAATCTATTAGATAATCTTTCAACAGGAGTTAACTTTCTTTCTTTTACAAGATTTTTTAAATTTACCATATATCTTCAAAGTCTTCTCCTTCGTTTGCTTTTGAATAATCAGTTGGACGAACAGCAAAAAAATCAGTATGAGTATGACCTCCGGTAAGATGATAGAACCAGTCGAGGTTGCTTGCTGCTTTTTTGTTAAATTCAAAGTTGAGCCCACTGTTTGCGTATCCAAGTTCATGCAGCTTTTCATTAAGACGTTTTCTAATGAATTGCTTAAGATCATAGGCTTTAAGGTTTTCAATGTCTCCGAGCTCAAACATTTTATCAATGTATTTTTCTTCTGCATGCAATATAGTTTTAGCTGCATCAAGCACTTCAATTTTACATTTATTTAATAATTTAGGATCTTCTTCACACATATGCCTAAATAATTGGCAACCCATTTTGCTATGCAATGATTCGTCTCTTACAGACCATTTCATTTGTTGCCCAATACCTTTTAATAAGTTTCGCAGCTGAAAGCTATATAATACAGCAAAAGCAGAATATAAGCTAACTCCTTCAGCAAAAGCAGAAAAAATAGCCAAGGACTTTGCGATACCAACCAAATCAGTTCCTTTATAAGCGACGAGGTTGTCAAATCTTTCCATAGTCGCGTCATCTTGTAAAAATGCTTCAAAATTTTCAAGTCCTAATGTTTCGTTTAAATATGAATAAGCTACAGCATGTATTGTTTCTTGTGAACCAAACATCATAGCCATTTGTTGTATTTCATGCTTAGGAAACCAAGCCACAACATTTTGTGTCCAATAATCAGACACTGCGCATTCAGTTTGTGCAAATCCTAATAATATATTACCTACTAAATTTTTTTCTTCTTTAGTTAATTTTTCATTCCAATCTTTAACATCACCAGACATAGGTATTTCGGTATGCAACCAAAATGCTTGAGCTTGTTTAAGCCAACCTTCTGTATAATATTCTGGATATTCAAAAGGTTTATATGGTACTCTTAAATCAAATAATCCCATTTATTATTTATCTATAATTAAACAAATATCTACAAAAGGTAAATATACAACATGCTCGTTATAATCTGTATTAAGGTATGATCTTATTCCTAACAATATGCCGGGGTAAAATCCTACACTTAATTCCCAGCCTTTACCTACCTTGTCCTTGATATCTTTTGACATAATTTTTACTTTTTTTAAGTTGAGACGTTTTGCTTTTTGCATGTACGCCAGGTCGTTTAATTGTTTTTTTACGGGTATAATTGTTTAATATTACTTTTGCCATAACATTTTATATTGTTTGCTTCTTGTACTTCAACTAATTCTTTATATAAAAGTTTGCCTCTTGTTTCAATGCTCCAGTTAATAAACTTATCAACTTGTCTATCTGCATATTTACTACGGGCTATTTTTTTTGCTTTTCTAGGATCAATTCTACCGTTCTGTCGCATTCTTTTTGATTCTGTGGTTTATATAATGTGTAGTTTGGAAATTGGTTCATTACAAGCTGCTTAAATAGCTTCCATCGCATTGGAAACGATTCATTAGCTCTACCCTTTGTTTCAATTATAAAATTATCTCCTATAAAATCAGGTGTATATTTAATAGGTAAAATTCTTTTACATCCTCTATTTTTATAATCGCCTTTACCGTTTGATTGTCTTTCGTATACTTCATTTTCAAAATAAAAACCATTTAATAACACAAAGGTTTCTCCTTCATACTTAGAGCGTACTTTAGCTTTTTTTAAAGCCATATACATATATTTTTCTAAGCCTGAAGCAAAATTAATATTATCATATAATACTTTTTTTGAAACAACTGGACCACGTTTTTTTCTTTTGTACGATTGATGCTTAATCATCACCAAATGTTTTTTTAATGTTTTTAAGCATTACTTCTTGAAGTTCTTCTGTAGTGTTCTCTTTAAGTTTTTGAAGATACAATACAGCATCCATTAATTCTTCTTGTAAATGATTCATCCATATAAACATATCAGAAGGATCTTTTTCTAATGTTATTTTATATTTTTCATAACCTATATCAGATCTTTCTACAAATTTGTCTACTACACGCTCGACTATTGGATCCCTAAATTCAATTTGTTTTTTACTCATCTTTTACAAATGTTCCGTTAATCATTCTACCAGTTCTGCTAGAAATTTCATCATAAGCAAACTGAATACAAGTTTCAATATCGGTACCGACAAGGTGGGCAAGATTAGTAAGAACAACAACGCTATCACCAATAGCATCAATAATATCTTCTTTATTGTTTTTAAGTAAGGCTTGGGATAGTTCTCCAGATTCTTCATATAATTTAATTAATTGTGTTTTAGTATCGCCCTTTTCATACAATCCTCTTTCTTCAGCCCAACTTCTAATATTATTAAATATTTCTAGCAATTCAACTGGAGGAATTAAATTATTTTCAGGATTTAAAAAAGCCTCATAATAAGCTTTATTATATATATAACTGCGCTTTTCATTATACATAGATTTTTTGCAGTTTAATAAAATCCAATTAATAGTTTCAGCATCAAGCTTAAAGTCTCCATGCGATGTTTCCCAAGATAAATCCATATTGTCTCTAAGCCAATTATTAAGCTGTAGCTTAGGTACGGGAAAAGTTGTTGTTTGTTCTGTAACGTTTATATTCATTTTATTTAATTTATTTAAATTATTATACTTTTGTCGATCAACTTTATAGCCATAAGACTTTTGAAGTTCTATTTCCTGGTTAGATATATAATCTATATCATCACTAGAATCAAGAACTTCATATTCATCTGACTTATATCCTTGTATAGCCGTTACACGCTTATTAAGATTACGCGTAACACCTATTTTTTTACCCGGTATATGATAAATAAAATACATATTTTATGTGGCTAATGGAGCTTTTATTAAAGTAGCAGGATTGTAATTAATTAAACTAATATCTTCATGAGTTGGTATATCTACTTTGTCTGTTAAAGATAGCCCTTTTTTTAATTCAACTGTAGGTAATTTGCTATCAGCTCTATTTAAATATTGCGTTGCTTGAGTTAAGTGATTATTATACAAATGACAATCTCCCATAAAACAAACTAATTCACCTGGCTTATATCCAAACCCCTTTGCAAGCATAAGCAATAATAAACCATACATAGCTATATCATAAGGCAATCCTAAAAAAACATCAACTGATCTTTGAGACCAAGATAAACTAAGTTTTCCTTCGTTTATATATATTTGAAAACCATGATGACAAGGAGGCAATGCCATATCATCCAATTCAGGGGGATTCCATAAGCTTGCCATAATGCGCCGCGAGCTTGGTTCTTGTTTAATTTGCTTAAGAATTTGTTCAAGCTGATCAACACCATTAAAGTTGCGAAGCTGCTTGCCATAAACAGGCCCAAGAGTATCATCGGTTCTGCCAGACTTTTTATAATTATCGTCCCAATAAGTAACACCGTGACTGTGTAAGTAAAACAAGTCATCACGACCTTGTAATATCCATAATAATTCCGTAATTGCATAATTAAAATATATTTTTTTAGCAGTTAATAAGGGGAATCCGATTCCCATATTATGTCTAAGAATTCTTCCGAAGACAGATCTCGTCCCAGTGCCAGTTCTATCATCCTTTTCCTTTCCTCCATTGAGTATTCCTGATAATAATCCTCTGTATTCATCTTGTACGTTTATCATAATAATATTTCATTGTTTTTCTTATTGCTGGCCATATATCTTTATCGTTATACGATACAGGAGATACGTGCGCTTTTTCATTTTTTTTATAGGGTCCTATTCTTATTTCTATAAACCAAGCATCAGGAAATATTCCGCGTGTAGTTGGTTTAGGAGATATGCGATAATTATTATTAATACAATAATTAAAATGTAATTGTTCTTCATCATTTAAATTTTTAGCATATTTAATTATTCCTTTATAAGATTTTTTTTTAACTAACCCACTTCCCATGGCATACTTTCATTTTGAATTGTTTCCGGATATATAGGTATAAAACAACCTGATCTATATTCCCATTTAAAATGCGCCTCAGCACCATTTTCACCTAAATTTTGAAATTTTACTTTAAGCACTTTGGCTTTAACAGTTTTATTATCATAGTCGCGGTGAACCAATAAACCGTGATAAGAAGCATCATACCATTCACCACCCCCTTTAATATTATACATAGTTGGTTCTTCAATTTTTCCATCTTTATCTTTATACATTTTTGTGGGGTGAGCTACAACTATAACTAATACATCATATTTTTTTGCAAATATTTCAATTTTAGTAAGATATTCCATTGTATATCTATTAACATCTTCTGTTTTACAGTCTATATCTCTTATTTTATTAAATGGGTCAATAACTAAGCATTTAATACCTTTTCTTTTAACAAGCTCTGCACCTTTCTTTAAAACGGATTCTAAAGTATAGCGTTCCATATCTATAAAAAAGAAATTATCATTAATATGCCCAGCTATTGATTGCCATTTTGCTCCCCCTATATCCGATTTATTTGGCATATCTTGCCAAACTTTCCGCATAAGTTTATGAGCATGTAAAAAAGTAGGAGCGTTTTCTGGTGATGCAAAAGCAGTTTTCCATTGATAATTTTGATTGTAACCTACAACCATTTGATCCACGAAATCAGATTTACCACTAGATGGTATACCAGTAACAGTAATAAACTGACCAGTATAAGTGCTGAAAATATCGTCGAAATTGTTGAGCCCAATTTGATAACCTTTTTTAAAACCATTTTCCACAAAGTCTGTAATTTCCCCCTCAATGTCATTGAATGTTGTAACGTTTTCGAGTGGTACTGCCTGCGCTTGTTGTATAAGCTCTGATAATCTTTTAGTTCCATGTTTTAATAAATATTCATTAGCGTCTTTACAATCATTAAAGTCTATAATAAAACAAACCTCAGCACCAAGACGTCTAATTAGTTCTTGCTGCAAGGCTTGTCCTGCTTCATCTTTATCAACCGCTAGTATTATTCTTTCTTTATTATCAAGATAATCTATACAATTGTCTAAGTAATCTAAATTATTATTATTTAAAGTTGCCCCGTTAGGGACAGAGATAGTATTAAAAATACCAGCTTCATGGAAAGATAATACATCCATCTCGCCTTCCACAATAACACAGCTAGTATAATTAACAATACTATTAATGTTATAAAATATTTTTTCGGCTCCCTTAAATAATTTAAAGTTTTTTCTAGCATCTCTATATTTTATATTAATTAATTCATTACCTATAAAATAATTAAACTTAATTGTATTTTCAAGTTTATTAGTCTGTGGCATCCACTCTTGGCCCTCAGAAACTTTTAAAGTTTTAAGTGTTTTAACAGATATACCTCTTGAATCAAACCACTTTTCAACTTTAGTACTTTCTATAGGTGCTACACTTTGTTCAACTGGACGCGTGTATTCTTTTAAGCTATCACCTTTTCTTTGATAAGTATGTAACTGAAAAGTAGTATCACAATTATGACAGGTGCCTAAGCCAGTTTGCCAATCATAAGAAGCACATTTTAATTTTTGCTTTTGTGCTTTCCTATCAGACGAACACAGGGGACAAATCCCCTGCGCTTTTCCTTCTTCAAGATCATATTGGTTAAAATTTTCAATTTTATAACCATTTATTTCCTGAGTATTAATTTGCATTTAATTTTCGTCTTTTAGTATTGGTTCGTTGTTTTCATCATAATGAATATAAATCCATTTTTCATCGATTACATCGTAATATTTATTAAAACGGTAAATCATCTGCTACAGGTTGAGGTTTTTGGGCCGCAGGCGCTGAAGAAATATTATCTCTAGGCGCTGGCTCTACATTTTGGCCATTCGTCCAAACAACATTAACATTACCTAAATAAACTTTAGGCTCTTTGCTTTCACGTTGCTCTTTAGATTGACGTACAGTTAATGATCCTTGTTGACCAAACTGATCAATCTCATCATTAATTGTAATTGTTACAGGTAAATACTTACCTTTTTTCCCATCAATAATTTCGTTCTTTGGAACTTTTGATAGATTAATACTCGTGTTTAAAATAGTTGCCATATAAAATAAAATTTAAAGTGTTTCATTAATAAAATATTGTTGAGGATCAAAATTAGGCGTATTATAGTGTAAATCAAACATTTCACACGCTTTAATTACTTTTTCTTCTCCTCTTTGTAAAAATCTTTCAGAGCAATCACACAATTTAATTTTATGTGTGTTTTTATCCATAGCAATAAATACCATTTCAAATCCAAAAAGTTTATTGTAAATGTAAGCTTGGCTGTCATAATTAAATTTTGAAGCGCTAAACCTAAAATTATCAAGATTTGTAGTGGTTTTTAAATCTATAACTAAATGCTCATCATTATTAATTATATCAGCTTTTGCTTTCCATTTAACATCATTAATTAAGCCCATAGCGGGCTCTTCATAAACCATAGTAGACCCTGTAATTAAACTTTCAATAAATCTATTTTTTAAAAGTTTTTCAGTCATTGCTTCCACCATGTCTGCTTCATGCTCTAGCAAACACATTTCACCATCAGATATTTCTTTATAGTGTTTTGTGTTTCTTGTTGAACTTTCTACAATTTTAAAAGATTTAACTTTTTCAGGTTCTAATATAATAGTATGAAAATATCCACCAATAAGCATTGCAGGTGTTTTTTCCGTAGGAGTATATAACTTTTCAGGCTCATTAAGTAAGGTTTGAATATTTGAATTACTTAAATACTGTTGACCAAATTTACCATAATAATGTTCATCCTCTCTTAGCTTATCTATTATATCCTTGTGATTCATTTAAAGTGTGCTTAATTCTTGTTCTAATTCAGGTGTAAGTTTATATTTACTTTTAATTTTTTCAAGCGAGCCCCCTTTTTTTAAATATTCTTTAGCCTCTGGTACCCAGTTGTTATTTGAAGCTGTAGTGGCATCAGCATCAGCTGTATCATCTATTAAAAATAAATTACCTAAAGCATACTTTTTAGCATAAGAGCTGGCTGTACCATATCGTTGAGGCATTGCTTGTCCTTTAAACATAACATCAACTCCTACGACTGCAGTTGCTGAAAGCTCATTAAGATTATCCCTAATGGTTGCTGTTGATTGAATTACTGAAGGTTCATTAGATATAAGTTCTTCAGTTGTAGTGACGGTTACATCTAGCTCAAGCAAGAAAGGCTTTAAGGCTTCTAAGATGTCTTCGGCAGATCTGTAGTAATACTTACCGAATGAGTTGTAGCGACTTTTTTTCGCCTTTAACTTAGTTTGAATGGTTGCTAATTTTTGCGTTAATTCCATAAAAAAAATTAGATTGGTTAATAATATAATTACGCATCTCGTGTATTATTTACACGGAATCTTCTATTTAACTTACAGATAATCAAGCACTTGCGAGCTATCTACGTTGTCAATTAGTTTTTGTATCGCTGCTTTTTTAATCTCGGATACTCTTACATAAGAACTAGGTCCTTCAATACCTATGATCTTTGCGATGTCATTAGCAGAATGTTTGTCGCAATCCAATCCGTAAGATAAGCGTAATACTTCATATTCTTTTGGATTTAAGTTCTTTTTTAATATACTTTTTAAATATATATTAAGCATTCCTAAATTATAAGGCTCAGATCGATCGGGTACTAAATCAAAATAACTTTCTTCATTATCAATTTGTTCATCAATGCTTAAAAATATACTATTAAAAAATATTTGTACTATTTTTTTATCCTGAGGGTTCTGTCGCATTTCATTTAATTTATGTTCTGGTATGCGTATATGCCCCCGTGTTATATCTATTGATCTACGTATTGCACCTTTAATTCTTTTAGATAAAAATGATTTAATCGTTTTTTCAGGATCTAATGAATCTACTATTTTACTCATTTCAATTTTATCTACTGCAGCAATTAATCCTTTGCTACCTTCTTGTATTAAATCTGTTATATCTAATATACCTGAAGCTTGTTGTGATGTTGCAAATTTGTGTGCCATGTTTTCTACAAGTGGTAAGAATTTTATGATCAGCTCATCTCTAGTGTAAAGATCATACATTCGTTTATTATCTGGCATACTGTTTTTTAAATCATTTTTATACCGAATGTAATTTTTTACATTATATTTTTTCATGTGCTTATATCATAGAGTTCAATAAATTTTTTTCGGTTTTTAATTGGTTGTTAAGGTTTCTGTATACGGTTCGAGTTGAACAGTCAAGCATCCGCGCGATGGTTTGAACTGTTATACACTCATGCATATCGTGTATAGCATTCATACATTCATATATACTTTCTTTTGTTGCAATTTTAGATCGGCCTATAAGCTTACCTACTATGCTAAGCTTCTGCGACTTAGTTAATCCTGTAATATCTTTAAATATTATTTTACGCATTTTATTTTTAGGTGCTCGTTCTAAATCTATTTTATAAATACTTTCAATAATACTTAATAATATATCTTCAGATATTTCAAAGGTAACAAAATTATTTGGTTTATATATAATGTACTTGCATAAAGTTTCAAATCCATTTTTATATAGATCTGGATTTAAATACAACAATACCAATAGATGCCACTTTAAAGATCTAAATGTATTTATCTTAGCTTTGCTCCTAAATAATTCATAACATTCATGTGTGCCTTCTTTATAAAAATTACCCCATTCAAATACATGACTTGGCTTATCTATTATAGGGTTGCGCCTGTATATTATTCTATTATTATTTAAATAATCCATCCTGCGTGACATTAGCCTATTACTCTTTATATATATTAGTTAGCTTATGTCGCATTACATTTCTAATAATCTTAGCCTTTGGCTATATTTCTTTATAAGATTACATTTATGTTTTAAAATTTTAACAGGTAAAATGCCTGTCTTATTATAAGATAAAACATCATCAATCAACTCTTGTCTTAATAAATATATATTATCCCATATATAATCTTTATGATTTTTAGTTCTGTTTACCCATATTACAATTTGTTTATTACCTATTTTAATTTTCATAATATATTATCAATTTTACGTTGTATATGCTCTAGTCTTTTTTTAATTATTATTGCTCTTTCATATTGTTCATTCTCTTCACACTGTTCGAGCAATTCACTTAGCCGGCTATGTTCATCCAACAATATTAAAAAATTATTTCCTTCGCCAGTAATTTTTTTATATAATTTATCTGCAATAATTTCCGCAATTACTTTGGCTTCTCTTTCAGTCATCATTTGTTTCTATTAATTTATATATATAATTTAATACTTTAAGTTCTGTTTGAGCGCCTTCAATTAATCCATTCATTTCTTCACGCGTTATGTTACCTCTAAATATACCACTCTTAAGTTCACGGCGCAAATCTTCAAGGTCTATGCCGGCATGAATTACTTTGGCATATATTTTGTTGTTAGCTCTTTCTTTAATTGTCATCTTTAAATTGTTTATCGTCAACCATATTATCAAGTTGCCTACGTAAAACGTTTGTAAATTTGTGGCCCATTGAATCTAATTTATTTAAACAATTTCGTGTAAAGGTATACATTTCCTTGTTTTGCAATAATTTAATTCTATATTTATCACGATAAAATCTATTAGGATCAATGTGCTTAACTTGTAAAGTTACTTTTGTATCCATTCGTTCTTTAAGTTCTAAATATTTTTGATAATAATTTTTTTCCCAAAGTGGGTTAATTACATTTTCAAATAGTTTAAGACCGTGAATGACGGTGGCATGGTCTTTGTCTACAGCGTCACCTATTTTAAATAAAGATTCATCTGAGTAGTCTTTAGCGAGCCTATAATATATTGCTCGGGGATATACTACATCACGCCGACGTGTACGCTCTTGTATTTTTTTATTAAATGCGTTGTTTACTATGTTTCTAATAGCTATCGAATTCATTTTCATTTCTTTTTCCACGGGGGTTAATACTTGGTTGTTTCCATTTATATCCTAATACGGGATGCATCATATAATCATACACATCCCAAATCATTTGTTCTTTATCTTTCATGCTTTTATATTTTTTGGCCAGTATTCATCTTTCCATTGGCCATTTTCAATTATAGTTAAACCAAGTTCACTTGCTGCATAATTAATATGCTTACTTGTTGTTGGATTTGATGTCATTCCTCTTATATTCCATTTAAGTTTGTATAGATAATCTCCAATTATTTCAGCAACTTGTGTATCATATGAGTATATGTTATTGCTTATTTGTTTAAGGTTTTGTTTGTATCTGTCAAAAGTTTTCATAGTCTAATAAAGGTTAATGGTTTAATATATTTGTTAATGAATTTGCCAATTGATTCAGCATTGCGCATGCCTTCAAACATAAAGGGTTCAACGCTTTTGTAAAGGTATTCTCGGTTGTTTACAAACGTAAGCTTAAGCTCACTGGTTTCGTAGTTGTACTCTGCAAGTTTAATTGCTGCAGAGTTTACATTGATTCTTTCTTTGATTAATTTTGTCATATTATTATTGTTTATTATATTATCAAATGATTTGCGTATTAATTCTGTATTAGTTTTTTTCATCTATATTATCGTTCAACCAGTTTTCAATTTCATAATCTTCAAGGTATTGCTCTACATCATCTATAAGGATTCTAGCCTCAGGGCTATCTTCAGCTACCTGCACTATGCGCTCCATGATGGTATTAAAATCAGGTTGATAGTAGTATACATCATTTTCCCAGTTAAGACAGCCAGGGTCTTCAGTTAAGATATAAACATTGTATCCGTCTGCTGTCATGTATTCAGTTAATTGTAAATCATTATCACAATAGTTGTCAAAGTTTGTAATGGTTACATTTAGGTGTTGTTCTAGTCTTTCTAATGGTGTCATAATTTTGGTTTTAGTTAGTGAGCATGGCGGGAGTCGAACCCGCACCTTAGTACCGTAGCATGCTCTATCGTAGCTGATTACACATATATGTATGTGTATAGCATTTAGTCTTTAGTTTGTTCAGGTACTTCATATTTGTTATCAATGTAATCAATCAATCTTACCGTAAAGTATTCGATTAAGTCATTGCCTTCAAAGCCATCATCAAGTAATGGTTTAAGCTTTTCAATGTTGTAGTCAAACGTCCAGTCGTCAACTAAGCCTCTCATGCGATCGTGCTTTCTTTTAAGCTCTAAATAGTTTTCTAGTTTGTTACTCATGATTATTATTTTTTAGATTCATATATATTATCAATAGTCTTGCGTATTTATTTTGTAAGCCCGTGAGCTATCTTAAGAAGTTCAGTTGTGCTATCGCTTTCAGCTTCAACACGCCATGAGTTCTTTTCCTTTACTTCTAATCTCCAATTGTTCATATTGAATCCACCTCGGATCTGCCAGTCTTGTATGGTTTTTTTCATCCTATATATTCTAATAAGTTTTTAATCTTTTTTAAATTCTTGTGTGATATCTGTGCACTCATAAAGTGTGCATAGTCTGGACCAAGTTCAACTAGATCATCGATCGTTTGGCGTAGCTCGTAGAGTTTGTCTTTTGTTTTCATATTATTTATTTTTTAAATACATATCTCTTGTTGTTTCTTTTATATCTTCTAATTCCATATGAGATTGGATTTTTAAAAATTCTAAATCTCTTGTTGGATCATATTTTAAAATAAATTTTATTAATTCATTTCTATCAATTTGTTCTTGTGTCATAGTGTATAGCATTATGTTCCGCTTCGGCCCCAGGCACCAGCTTCACTGTTTAAATATTCATCTTGCATTGCATCTACTTTTGCTTTAGCATCGTACTTAGATACATGATCTTTTATAGTATCAACAGCCTCAGATATATTATCGAAGTTGATGTGTGTATGTGCTGACGGTCTTTTGAGTATTACCGTTGCACCATAGCTATTGGTCTTATTACCCATATAGTCATAAGTACCAAGCTTGAAGTCATACATTTTATTAGAGAAATTTTTCATTTGTAAAGGTGTTAAGTTATTTGTATATATTTTTTTTGTTGGTGATATAATGCATAATCAGTATGCACATATATAATTATTTATAATTATTATCGGGTTGATTACG
>MDSY01061520.1_pt1 | contig 20498 bp, 27 predicted proteins | sample 811131 | NCBI WGS metagenome assembly MDSY01 (sample SAMN05326643, study PRJNA326480) | marine metagenome | isolation source: seawater | place: Atlantic Ocean: South West | collected 2010
AAAATTAGCATATACTATAAAGATTAAATATAAAATGTCAAAAACGTATGTCCTTGAAGTAATTGAATTTATAACAGAAAAAGAAGGGGATAATGGTTGGTTAAATCTTGGTGGAAGATATAAACACGTTGGTTACATGAAAGCAAAATTTAAAACAAAAATAGATGCTGTATCATACTATGATAGACATAACCCACATATGAGATCACTAAATGCGCATGAAACATATAAAAGTGATTGGGATCCAGAAACAAAATTATTATATATTGTTAGAGAAGATAAACATATTATAGATACAATAAATCCATTTTCAGAAGAAGATTTACCTAGTGATAATGGAACATATAACTGGTTAATATAATCCTCGCTAATCAAAGAATATATTGGGTTTTTTAGGAATTGCTTCTAGTTTTTGAGAAACTCCGCGGAAATTATCTTCTTCATCTGATGAAGGTTCACATAAATATTTGAAACGATCATTTAAATTATCTATTGAAGTAATTTTTTTTTGAATCGCATCAATACTTTTACAACCCTTGAAATGAGGGTGATTCAGAATAATTTGGATACATTCTATCGTTTTTTTATCAACTGAAGTTGGTGATTTCCTATCTATATAGTAAAGGACTATATTAAGAACATTTTTTACTGTAAAATACTCATATCTTGTATCTCCATATTTTTTAATATTTTGAGTTATATATGAACTAACCATACATTTTGCGATTTCTTCTCCCAATGATTGATCTAATTTAAATATATCTCCTGGATTATGAATACTAATTCCATTCGGATTATTATATGATTCTTCTCCAAAGATACAATGAAGATCACTTATGTGTTGAATAATACCGTTGATCCATTTCCCGTTATAATCTAAAACATGATAAAATAGTCGTCCATAAGAATAAATCTCATACATATTTATGATAACATATAAATTATAATCTAATAAATAATCCTTGTCAAATTTATTTATAAAAATAATGATTACTATTAATAAATGGTTGACGAAACTGATATTAATAAATCAATTATAAAAAAAATAAAAATGAAAAAGAAATGTAGTGTTGGTCTTACAGATGTAAATGAAATTCAATATAAAGAACTTCAAAAATTATGGACCATACTTCAAAAAGCGAAAAAAGAATAAAAATTTGAAGGATAATGAGATAAATATTATAAAATATGAGTTGCAATATTTGTGAGAATGAATATGGTTATACAAATGGATGCGATTGTAGTTTCTTAATGTGTGAAAGTTGTAGTAAAAAAGTATGTGATGAAAAAGATAAATGTCCTCAATGTGGAAAATCTATAAGAACCCCTTATTTCCTTTCAGGTAAGATAGAGATAGATAGAGATAATGGTAGAAAAGTATCTAGATTAATGGTATACGATGATAATAAAGATTCTAAAAATGATGTATTAAATACCATCGCATGTTCTAAACATGGTGTTGTAGATCTCCATAATTCAGGACAACTTATTAAGTATTCTGATTTTGTAAATACGGACAAACCATTACCTATAAGATCTATTAGTAAGTTAATTAGTATAACGGGACCATGTATAATTATAAATGGAGAAGTAGAATGCGCGCATGGTTCGGGTGTAAATGGTGATTATGATGACTGGAGTACATTATACCGTGATATATCATCAATAAGAGATATTGTAGAAAAGAGAAATAAAGAAATGATTGATAAATGTCGTGTTTTCTCATTAAAAGTTAATTCTGATAATAATTGTTTCTGTTCATTTTCAGAGTGGGGGTATGCATTATCAATGAATAAAACCCTTACACTAGATATCTCTAAAAACAATCCTCAATTAAAAGAGTATTATATGTATGCCCTTCAAAGTCTAAATTCATTAGATAAACTTTCATTTACACGAAAACATGCTATTATTAAATATCACCCAGAACTAGAATATAATGATTATAATTCATACAAAGAATATATGATGTATATTCTTTCACTTAAATAAATTTGAATATATATACTAGCATACAATAATAACATATCTTTTACTATGGAGAAAATTCCAATCAGTGTAATTGTGATTCTTATTAGTCAATTGTCATCTATTGGATTTGGTATTTTTCCAAGGAAAACTATTAAAAATTTTGAGAATATACAGACACACTCTAAGCTTTAAAAGAAGTATAATAAACTAGGGAAAATAAGATTAAATAGTTCGCCCATAATGGAATTCTATTTAAAATAGATAAATACATATAATATAGAATAGAAAATGAAAGTCCAAATGATATCATAAAAAAATCATGGTGAACGTATAATCTTTTAAATTTGAAAAGATTATGATTATAAAAACAAAATAATTATGGAAGAATACAAACCAGCAATCGCTGCGGCAGCAAAACACATCTATGGAGAAGAATGTAAACATATAAATTTTGATCAAATGGAAGAATGCATCACACGTTTATATGGAAATGAACGTGGTAATGGGGGGTCGGAGATGGAACGTTCTAAAATGGAACCGATCTTAACTATTGTTTTAGGTAAAGACGGTATGGAACTCCTTACATTAGTGAGAGGATTAAAGGCGATGCTTAATGAAGAAGAACCTGGTGCGGAATTCAAACTTAAATGGATTTATGACATAGAAAACGGTACTAGTTTCATAAAAGAAAAATAACGTTTATTTAACTTTTAACAATCGCAACAATAATATCATTTTCTCTTTTATAATCTTCTTTATTTAGATGAACATAACCTTCATCATATGTGTTTATTTTTTTTAGATCGTTGATTACTCTTTCCGAACCAAAGAAAGTGTGACCAATTACCTCACCAGTAATGTCATGCCCGAGGGTAGCATAGGTAAAACCTTGAACAATGATTGGATAGCGATTCTTAACAACAATTGTGTAGACCCCTCTACACCTTCTGACTTGAGGGGATGCAATATTTTTCGGATAAATCCATTTATCGGTGATTGAATTTATTACGGGATGATATGGTGTAAGTGAAAGAGAAACCGATTGATTACTTATCGTTGAAAGTAGTTCTTTTTCTCCATAAGCTTCTGTGAATACAAGGCATTCTACTTCACTAATTGGAGTTTCATTGAGGTTATTTGGATCACATGTAAATATTTTATCTCCCTTTTTGATATCTTGAATAGCACGAATAGTTTTGTCTGCCATAAGGACACCACTTGAACCGATACAACATCCTCCACCTGCATTGTTGTATGCTGACATACTCCTTAGAGGAGCAGGGGCGCTCATCTTAATTGGCATACTAATTCCTCCACGGGTTGTTACATGAGGTTCTACTCTAACAATATCAGGTTTGGGGGGGGGAATCGCTTCAAATACAGTAGAAATATTATCACATATACGGTCAAACATAGGTGTCTTAAAATTAATGATACCTTTATCTTTGAAATTATTACACATTTCATTCATATATGCTCCCTGTAGTGATCTTAGGTAATGTACTCCCCAACGTGAAAACCAATCTTCTTTTTCACCATTAGATGTCATATTTAATGCTTCTTTAACTTGCCCCGCAAAATCAAGGAGAATATTATGGATATATGTGTCTTTTGTCTCTGAATGACATTGGAATATTTTTTGATAGAAATCATTAACGATAGTTTTAAAACTGTCATCATTAAATTTCTTAAGATTAATACATTGATTAATAGTATCAATTGCTTCTACCCTAATAAGTTGGCGCTGTATCATAGCAACATTACAGGTATTCTGAGTTGAAACTATTTCTTTATGGGGTAGAATTAATGTAGAAATCGTAAATTGTTTATTTTCGGATTGTCTAGCAGAATGTGCCCTTTGTACAAGTGATTCTGCGGTAGATACGTCTATATCAAAAACAAAATTCTTACTCTTACCATATTTTAAGGAATCAATTGTTATTTCAAAAGAACTATTTCCATCTTTGAATTTAGCACCATGTGAAAGATCTATCCTAAGTTTAGTGTTATATAGTGATGTTGTAAGGAGATTACTTATACCGTTAATAAATACACTCCCAAGAATAGAAGCGTCTGGGATGAAAGAATAACCATCTCCACCCGAAATGTTTGATATATTCAATAGTAGGTTTGAATCAAGGTTATAACCAAATCCGTAGGTAGATACCATACATCTAAAATCTTGATCTGTAAAATATTTTTCAAGCATTGCTTCGTGTCCACGAGGAGGTTCTACATTTGGAATACCATCTGTAAGGAGGATAACCCCTTTATTTTTTTCAGGGGGGGATGTTTCTTTAAGAGTATCTAGTGAAGCAATTATCCCGGACCACATATTTGTATTGGCGACTGGTCTTAGAGAGTCTAGTTCTGACGAAATTAGTGCTTTATTTTCTGCGGTACATGCTTGATTCTTAACAACAGTAACCGCATGTGAACTGAATGTAATGATTGAAATATTATCTTCATCTTCAAGACTATATAAGATAGTTTTTGCGGCAGAAATAGTTAATGAAAGGACAGATATTCCATGACTGATTTTTTCATTTTTATTTCCCTTGAGAGTTGCTTCTTCGGACATAGAATATGATACATCAATACATAAGACTATGTCAATTGGTGGTCGTTTTTGAACTTCGGGTGTATTAATGGATACAATCAGTTTTCCATTATGGTAATATTGATCAATTGTAATTTCATCTAACTTTTCTTTGTAAGGTGCTAGTTTTGTATTCATAATTTTTGATTCAATCTTTAATTGATCACTTTGTATTTTATCACGAATTGAATCAATACTTCTTTTCATAGCAATATTATCTGTGAGATCATCTGGATATAGTGGTGCCTGTGTTAATGGTGATACATTTTTAACTCCAAGCCATTTTAAAATACTTGTTTTTTCATATGTATGACCTGCTGGGTCAGTAACAGGTTCAACTAGTAGTTCACCTGTTATTGGACAATAAAAATCGGGTGGGATAAAAATACTTTCTTGTGGTTCTGGTTCTGGTTCCATATGTTTTTGTTAATAGTGTTAATAGTATTACGCGTTATGTATTTAAATACTTATTTTTTTTTCCACGTAATATATAATATATGGTTGAGAGTATTTCTTCTAAAAATATGTCTAAATTAAGAAGTATACTCGTGCGGAATTTATCTGGCGGTTCAACTGGAGTATCTACTGAATTATCACACGCTAAAAAGGCATTACCTTTTCATAAAACAACCGCTTTTAAGTATGTAATTGGGTTTGTAATATTTTTAATTTTTGGTCCGTTGGCAGTTTGGGGAATAATGAGTCTTATAAATAATAACAGTAATCAAGAAGTAACAGAAGAAACAGAAGAAACAACCGTAACTACAGAAGATAATAGCGACGGTTCTGATAATGGTAGAGAAACTGTAAACATAAATGTCGCTGATTCAGAAACTACGAGGACTTCTGGAAATACACGGAGTAGTAGTACACAAAGGACAGAAAGTGTAGAATCTACAAGCAGTGTAGAATCATCATCTTGTGTAAATGGCGTGTGCACTTAAATTAATTTGACCATTTTCTTTTTTAAAAATTTATTTTGAAAATAATATAATAATTTTAAAAAATACTTAAAAATATTATCTTTAATAATATTAAAAGAGGTAACATGCCTAGACACCAATATATTGGAAAGCAAGTTGATAAGACAAATAATTATATTCAAACAAATGTGACATTTGAAGATATCTTTAATAATCCTAAAATGGAAAATATCAGTAAACCAAATTATCAAGGATCACTTGTTGAAGAGAAAATTGAAAAAATGTCTGAAGAATATCTTAAAAACCCCTTACTACTAAAATTCAAAAATCATATTATTATTGGATGCTTACAAAATAATTGGTATATTATTGATGGTCAACACAGAATAGAAATGGCAAAATCATTATATAGTAATCATGGAGTGAATGATCATTTGGTATTTTGCTGGTATATTTGTAGTGCTGAGGAGATTATGAAAGATATCTTTCGTTCTGTGAATATAGATTCTTTAAAAAACCAATATTATGTAAGTGATAATGATATTAAACAAATTATCAAAGAAGAATTTACTGGAAAACTAAAAGATTATCATAAAACTCATTTTGCGAATAGAAAAACAGATACAGGAAAAACGAAAACAATTGAAGAATTTGTGATAGAACTAGATACCATAAACTTCTTTGGAAAATTTACAAATTCACAGGAAGCATATAATTCGTTAAAAGAAGAAAATAATGAATTTTTTAATGTAAATAGGTATTCTATTAATTTAGAACAAAATCCAACAATATACTATGCCCCTGAAAAGAAACTAATCAATGAAAAAGTTATCTTTACTCTAAAAAGAAATAATTTTGTAGAGTGGTTGGGTGATAAAACAAACGACCCATACCATAATACACGTGCTATAAAAGCAAATATAAGTACCTATAAAAGAAAAGCAGTATGGAGTAGAGAATTTGGGGAAAATGATACAGGTGTTTGTCCTATTTCATTTTGTAATGTAATCTTAAAAACGGGCGTTAAAAATGGATTTCAATGTGGTCATATTCAATCTGAATATAATGGCGGTGTAACAGATGTTATTAATCTACGTCCAATATGTTCTGGTTGCAATCAATCAATGGGTAAAACAAATTGGGGGAATTGGGATATAGTACAATAAATTTGAATAATATTTAAAATTTTTTTAATCTTTTAATATAAATAAACATGTTTACTGTATCAAAACAATACATTAATCACCGATGTGGACTCCATTTGGCGGAATATCAAAAAAAAGACCCTATTCCTGTGGAAGGTAAATTGGGTATTATTGATGGTAATGGTAAGTTTACCGCATGTCATGATCATGAACACATTACCCGTGAAAAATACGATGAAGTTGTCCCTAAAATTATTGATGAATTCGTAAATGCTGGATTTGCTGAAACAGAAAAGTTCTTTGAAAAAGAGATAGATCTAAATAAAGAATATAATCATCTTAAGAAGGACACTGTCAGTCCGGATAAAATCACAGCACAAAAAACAAGTAAGTCAAATACTATCATACGGAAATATATGCCTCATATTTGCGAAGTTGAAGATCATAAAGGATCAAATATCCTTAAACTTTGGACTAGGGTAAATATCACAAAAGCATTCAAATCACTTGATAAACCCAATAGGACTGTGAATAGTAATTTTTCGGAGTTTAAAAGGGCAATTAAATTTAATCCCGTAACATTATATTCCCCTATTATGACAAAGTCAATTGTGAAAGAACTTGATTGTAAGACTGTCTTTGATCCATGTATTGGTTGGGGTGGTAGAATGGTCGGAACAACCTGTCTTGGCAAAGATTATCATTATACGGGTTGCGAACCTTTCACAAAAACCTTTAATGGTTTAGAAGAAATGGTAAAAGGTCTAGATATTGAAGATCAAGTAAATCTTTACAATAGAGGTGTGGAAACTGTTCTAGAAGAATTAGATGATCAAAAGTTTGATATGTGTTTGACAAGTCCACCCTATTTTGATCTTGAGGTATATTCACATGAAGATACACAATCAATAAAGAAATATGATACCTATGAAAAATGGATTGAGAATTTTATTAAACAAATTATTGAATATGTTTGTTCACATGTGGAAAAGTATAGTTGTTGGTCAGTGAAGAATATCAAAACAGATAAAAAATATAATCTATTAGAAGATGTTATTAGAATCCATTCTGAAAATGGATGGAAACTAGAAAGACAATTCTCAATTAAAAAAAATACTACGAAGAATAAGAATGCTGATGGAGATGTTACTTATGTGTTTTCTAAGGAATGATAACTTTAGTATATCCACCGATATAATCAATATCAATTGAAATATGTAGTTGGTTGGAGGATCCGGGTCCATCTATCCGTGCTGAAAATTTCCCAGCATCCCCTTTTCCTATATATCCACCATTATGTTCTCCCTTTTTTTTACCGGTTTTCAAAATATGTTTGGACCATTCTAATGAACGAAAATCTAGTTGACTACTATCAAAAATCATTAAATAGTAAGATTTAATACCATTTTTCCATTCTGATTCATCTCTAGACAATAAGACATATTTATCACAATGATTTTGTGATATAAAATTAAGTTTTTCTTCAAACGATGGATATTTTTTAGTCCTGTGACTTGTTATCTTAACAATACCATTTTCTATCTGACCCGATTTGTTTTGATATGAAACTTTTGAAGTTTCATCTAGTGTGTCTGCACCGGATTGATGTCCCCCACCAACCCAATTACTTCCGCTAGGATTTATACATTGATCCCAAATATCTTCCCACAATTCCGCTTTAACTGGAAATCTATATAGTTCATGATGTTTAATCAATTTAGTTTTCAAACAATTCATGAGCATTGTTTTTTCTTGAATCTCAATCTCCGTATGTTTTCCTGATTCACGAAGTTGTTTTTCGTATTCCATTACTTATTTTTTAATATACTTATTATTATTTTCAAATTTGATATAGAGATATTGAAAAAAATAATATAGAAATAATGGTTATTGTAATCAATGTGAAGAGTATAGATGATTATGAAGAAGATGAAGAAGATAAAGAAAGTTGTTGTGATAGATGTTTCCATTTCTGGGGAGAAGAACATCCATTCTGTTTGATGTGGTTATTCATTCTATTTATCGCCGTTATGTCAATCGGTATCAGCGAATATGGTAAATCAAAATAAATTTGAGTATCTACGGAAGATAATAAGTAAATATACTAAGACCTCTTGTAAGATATAAAATAATGGTGTGTCTCGTTCAGCAACTCTTCCGACAGAAGGTCGGTGAGGAGTTGGAACAGGGGATAATTGATAATGTCCTTTTCCCGCTGCTTCGCTTAAGGAAGCATCCTTCTAAGGAGTTGCTCCAGGACATCAAGTTGACGTCGGATACACTGATTATTACCGATTATGCGCAACGCGATGCGAGACATTTCAGTGTTCCAACCTTTACCCAGATCCCCAAATACTGGGCATACATACCGTGGCAACCGAGTGGCGTCCCTCCTGTCGGAAAAATTACAAGTAAGGTTCGTCGGGGGAAGATTCGCAATGAAGACTGGGGAGCAATTGATATTCTAAATAAGTTGCGGGGACTTAACTATCCTCAGGTGGGATACAAACCAAGTTCCTACGTTATTGAGGAACCGGATTCGTTTGATGATGCTTTCATTCGTCTTGCAGAGGATAACTCTCTACCTGCTCCACAGCGAGCATATCTTAGCAACAACGCTGTCTTGATTGATGGTAGATATCAATTTGTGAATAATTTTCTGGATGACATTCTTATTACAGATAAGCGTCTTACCTACGAATCAGGCAGACCATGGGGTATTCTAAGTATTGTACCGTCATCTCAGTATGGCGAGGTCCAGAGTCAACTTTATTAACTTTATTAAAACAAATCAAAAAACAATAAAACAAGACAAAGACAAAAAAAAATAACTAAATTTTTTTGTCTATTTTATTTCTTATTGAATCATTATATCTCTATGTGCCGACCAGCACTGGTTGGAACTCGCAGCGCGGGTTCCCACCCCAACTAGGATGATCACCCTTCTTAATTAAAGAATCCAGAAACCCATTTACAAACTTGCTCCTTAGGCGGAGACTCTTCTCTTTCTCTTTTCGCCAATAACCGGATATATCAGGGATTGTATCTTCTTCAAGAAGAAGGAAAGCATTCTCGTACTTGGCATCCAGTTCATATTCTTGATCTGTGTGCTTCAGGTATCCCATCTGAGGATATTTTAGTGAGCGCAACTCGTTCAGGATATCAACTGATCCCCATTTCCGCTTGTGCGTATTCTTCCTACGAAACTTGCTCCCGTGCCTTCCTTCTCTCAGACGATTCTCTTGACCATACCTTCTCATCCGTCGCGTGTACGCCGGGTGCAAGGACGTGCTGGCAAAGGGCGGCACCTTTCCCGGAACCATCTGTGGCCTGTTAGCGGGTGCGATGTATTCCACCGCTGCTGCTGACCACCGCGGATAAATCGTGATATTTTGAACCATCCTGATGTCCAAATGTAGACTATAAGGCAGGTACTTCTGCCTGAAGAGAAGAGGGAAAAGGACCTCGTCAACTATGCTCGGATCCAACTCCTTGCCGATCTTCAAACGGAAGAGTTGCTGAACGAGACACGGCATCGTTATGATTCTCTTTCAAGATATCTTCGTATATTTATTGATAGAAGTTCATAAAAAAGAATCAAATTTACCCGTTACGGAACTATTTTTTTTCCATAAATTTGATTAATATATAAACATATATTAATGGAAAAGTATAATACTATGAAAGAAATTTCAAGACCTGATAAGAGTATGCTCCACCATATAATAAATGTGGGTGACGGTGTGAATTTTCAGAATAGTAAATACCCTTTCTGGGGAGTATCTGATAATAACCGCACATATATTGAGAACTGGATTAATTCTGGAGATATCCTTTGGTTTTGTCAGGAAAATGATGATACATTTAAAGTAATTGGAATGGGTGAATACACACATGCGTTTGATAGTATTGATGAACCACTCATTCAATTGAATATTGTTGAAAAAGAGAAACAAAATTGGGATGAACGTGTTGTAAATGATATTCAAATTCACTATAGATATTTATACGATACTGAAAAACAGTCTATTAGTATTGAAAAGTATGGTAATGAGATTTCAGCATATGATGGTCTAGAAGGGAAATTTTCAAATGATGTAAATTTATTCAAACATTATGATGGATTTAAATTTTATGCCGAACCAAAATAAGAATAATAAATATCTAATATAAATGGAACCTCAAATACACGATTATTATAATGAATTTCCACATGGTGTAAACGTGATTGAAAAATTGAATGACGAATGTGATTTTTTGTTAAAAAAATTAGATGAAAAAGATAAAGAAATAGAAAGACTAATTCAACTTTTTAAAATTTTAGATAAACGAGTAAGTAAATATAAAAGAGAACAAGAATTAAAAGAAATCATACGGATTATAAATGAAGAAAGAAGACCTAGAGAAAAGAAATTTTCATGTTTTTAAGATTAACTTTTCTCCAAAACCAGAAGATTTTAATGTCTTTGTTTAGAATCAATATTACTTTCATTACCCCCTTCTTTTTTATCTCCATTTTTAGTGTTATCTAAAGCATATTTAAACTTTGGATTCTTATTACATTCGCTTAGTTCGTGATAGACGCATAAACGAACATGTAAATAGTCTTTTTGACAATATTTACAAATCCAAGATTGCATTTTTTTGATTTTAATAAACCGATTATCAAATTTATTTATTTATTTTTATTGCGAGTAATGGTACTAATGCTGCCATCACACACCACCAACTACCGTTGGGCGGCGTGCCTTGATTCGCAGGACATCTTTTGATTGATATTAAGTGTGCTAATATATATATACCCATTATAATACCAGCATATACTTTACCATTCCCTTTCATACTTAAAAATGGAGCGATAAGTGCTAAACAGAAGACACCCCATACATAAGTTGGATAATTTGTATTTGTATACTTCCAAGAAAGACCAACTTCTCCATCATTACAAGGAAGAGAACACTGATCACTTTTTTTCATCCTTATAATTTCTGGAAGAGACGTTGCCAAATATACGACGAATATGATATAGATGTATGATGGGATTTTTCCACCGGTAAAGTAATATGCTATCAATAATGATATCACTGGTTGTAATATATTATGAATAAATCCTATATTTGTCGCTATTTGATTAAGACCTTTACATTCCTGATCTTTCCACATTAAATACTCCAAAAGTTGCATTGATCCCAGATAAGCAAATGCGACAGCTATCCAGCGATCATTATTATTATTTCTTTTGAATAAATAGATACATGATAGAGAGCATATTGTAAATGTTGCTAAGGAAACGTTTTCATTAATACACATTATATTAATATAAGTTATATTAATATTATGGAAGAAAAAAAAGGACTCAGGACTTATGAAAAAAACACACCACAGTATAACCTTTACCGTGAGATGCATATCAATCAAACCTATGAATTTGTAAAGGATATGCGAGAAAAATATGGAAAATGTGATAAAACAAAAATGACTATTCATAAAGCATTATCTTTACTAGATGACTTTGTAGACCCAAGTGATCCTGATTTAGATCTTCCAAATTCAATCCATGCGTATCAAACTGCTGAAAGAATCAGAAAAAAATATCCCGATGATAAGGAATTTCAAATAATTGGCTTAATCCATGATGTAGGGAAGGTCCTTTTCTCATTTGGAGAACCCAGTTGGGCAGTTGTAGGTGATACCTATGTTTTAGGATGTGAGTTTCCTGGATCAATTGTATATTATGATACATTAAAAGAAAGTCCTGAATATGGTAACTATGATAATTATGGTTTATATAAACCAAAATGCGGATTAGACAATTTAATGATATCTTATGGACATGACGAATATCTATATAATGTTCTAAAGAAAAATAAAAATCATTTATTGAGTGATAAGTATTTGGATGTAATAAGATATCATTCATTTTATCCATGGCATACAAAAGGAGAATACAAACACCTTACAAATAAAAACGATGACGAAACATTAAAAAAAGTTTTGGTTTTTAATGATTTTGACCTCTATTCAAAAGAAGATGATGTATTAATTGATAATCATATTAAAAGTTATTATAATGATATCTTAAATGAATACTTTTTTGGAGAACTTTATTGGTAAAATATATATACTATATAGTATATATATATGAATCACAAAAACCACGAACATATGACAAATGAACATAATCACAAGACCCATACTATGGATTTTAAAAAAGGGAGTAACCCTTGTACAGATAAATTAACTGATATAGAATACTTAGAACATATGATACCTCATCATCAAGTCGCGATTGATATGAGTAATATGCTTACACCCAATACAAATAATGCTGAGTTATTACATTTATGTAGAAATATTATCCGTAAACAGGCATATGAAATATGGGAAATGAATTTTATGAAAGAAGGTTTGGCGAAAACCGTATTTGATAATGATCCATGGATAGTTGATAATGCTGTTACAAAACTAGATATTTTTGAACCCGTGATGTCAAAATCTAAGGATGGATCATGTAATCCTTTATTTTTTAAACCAAATGATCATTCTGCCCATATGAAAGGGATGAAAATAACAGAAAAAAGTTATTTAGAACATATGATACCTCATCATCAAGTCGCGATTGATATGAGTAAAAGACTACTATTACATACAAATAATAGTTATCTTTTAGATTTTTGTAGAAAACTAATTATTGATCAACAAGGGGAAATATTCTATATGAATAGTTTACTAAGAAACACTTACAGTAATAAAAGCGATATATTACTATTTTAATATAAAACTTATAATATATGAATGGAATAATGGGCGAAAGTGAAGAAGAACCTTATCCGATGATTGATGAATTAATGGATATAGAAACTAAATATTTAAGATACGAAAAAAGAGAAGGTTTGACAGGTCAACATCAAAAGTCTTTAGGTTGGACATTACATAAGAATGGGACCAAATATGAAATACCATTTACCCTTAATGATAAAGATAAAGCAGTAACACTGATTGCTTTAATTATTAAAGAGTATGATCTTACACCCCAAGAAGTGTATCAAATCATTAAAGAGTATTCCCATTTAGATCATTGGAGAATAACTGAAATATTATATCATTTTGAAAAGGTAAGAGTATTACGCATGGAATCTACTATGAGGACTCTTGTTCCAGGTATAAAAGAATCTATTTACCGTCCTCCAGATGAAGTTGATAGCAAAGATAAAGGAGGTGTGATGTATCAAAAACTTGCGAAAAAATATGAATAGAATAAGATATCATTAATCACTATCATTTACTTTATTCCTTTCCGATGACTTTTTTAAAATATTACTCATTTCCGTTATATGAGTATCCGATTTTGAGTTTTGTTCTTCTAAATAATGCATGATTGTGAGATGCTTATTTATCTCTTTTATTTCTTGAACCTTTTCAGGATCTTCTTTGTACATGAGAGACTTTCCATAGATGACGTCCGCGTCAATTGGGAACATATTTATTGTAGTTGATATAATTTTATATTCCTTTCAAATTTAATTCTACCATTATAATAAATGGAGCAAGAGGATCTGGATTTAGATGTATTTGATGAGACAAAAATCTTAACAAATACAAACCATAACGGATATAAGAGATGTTTGGGATTATTAGAAAATAATCCTAATACTCGTGATTGGAGAGTATTGGTTGAATTAAATGCGATATTAAATCAGAATAGTATCGCAACTTGGTGGTATCCTTATTTTTTAAAAGAAAGAGAAGAATTTATGTATTCTTCTGTAAAACCATCAAATCTAAAAGTTTCCGAACTACGTTCAGAACTCGAATCACGAGGTTTACCAACAACCGGGAAAAAAGCAGAACTAGTTAGTTCCCTTATGACAAACATGGAAACTTCCGAAGACACTACATTAAAGACTGTTCCGGGTAAAGGTAAGATTAAATCTAAGAAAGAATTAGTGACTGAATATAATCGGTTGTATAATCAACAAGAAAGAAATAGTATGAGGAATCCTTCAACGATTGATGACTACATTAATATATGTGTAAGTAGAATTGTTGAAGAAAAATATAAAGATATCATTCTTGAACCAAATATAGATATTTTAAGGGGATTTTTAGAAGAACATAAGACAACTATTAATATGTTAATAAGACAAATACAACATGGACACAGGAGTTTATTATCGTGGACTGAATTATTTAGTTCTCCATTAGCAACAACAACGAGGGGGACAATCCTACGTGCTGGTGTGGGTGGAGTAAGGATTGGGGGATTAAATCAAGATTCTTCACGAGAAGAGTCAAAAAAGTTTGCGAATCCACTATACACAGTCATGAGTTTATCGGATGAATTTTTGACGTTCGCATCAGGTGGAGGTGATGCTTGGAGTATCCCATGTAACCACAACTACCCTCATCCAGCGACCCCACAATTATTACCGTGGTTTGCTGAAGAGCTTAGTAAAGGGGGGGGAAGCGGACCCGGGCGGTACGTGGACCGGCTGCGCGAGATGAGTCGGGCATTTGTAATGACAAGTGATATAACCAGACAAAGTATTTCAGATAATTCAGTTAAAATACTAAAAGTTTTATTAGAGTATATAGAACATGATGTAATAAATTCCAGGGAATGTATTAGTCCTATTGTAGACATCATACGATATGCCAATATGAAATATCCGAACACCATACTCCTTAATACTAATAATTTACACCACCCACACCAATTTCATGAAAATAGAATAAAGACTACAATTAATACTTGTTCCGATATGTTTGAATTATTGATCAAATTCGGATTAGAAGATAAGGAGTTAACTAATTTAGAGTTTGATGTCCTTGGTGATAACTGGATAAGAGTAAATTCTCAAATGGGACTACAAAAAGTAATGAGATATACTGACCCAAGAGATCCACATAGTCAATTTCCTAGAGCACAAAGGTTGTCCTTATTATGCCATACAAACTTAAGGAAATACTGGGAAGAAAGTTATCAAACGTTTGATAGGAAAAAATTTGTAAATGTTGCGAGAGGTATGGATGATGAAAATTCACCCCTTTCACAGTTAGATTTTGATACATTCCAGACCATTGGGGAAGAAGTTAAAAGGAACCCAGGAAACAAACTTGCTTTACGAAGAAATACAATATCCCAGGGAAAAAATCAAGATTTAGTATCCGCTATGCAAAGATTAAATGTTTCAAGAGGTTTAAAATCATTGACAAGTCCAATTGGAGAAGGGATGGGTATTGATATGGAGTTAATAAAACAGATAATGAATACTCAGAAAAGTTTAAATCTTATTGAAGACGCCAAATATTCTGAAAGTAAAATGACTCCCGGGAACTATACGGAACCACCCACCCCTCAATTTCAGATAGGGGATAGTATAATGTGGGGAGATGGTTTAAAAGGTGTGGTTATAGGAACTCCTAAAGGTAATCTCAAAATATTAGGAGATAATATGAAAAGATACTTTTTATCAAATAAGACGAGAAATATGAAACTGATTGAAAGGGTACCAGAACCATTCATAGACTCGTTTGACGGAGGTGGGTCAAAGAAAAAGAAGACAAAAAGAAAGAAGACAAAAAGAAAGAAGACAAAAAGAAAGAAGACAAAAAGAAAGAAGACAAAAAAAAAATGACTACATGGGGGAACACCTGTGACGGGAGAAATACCACAGTTAACCATACGAAGTAGCGAAGAAAAGAACCCTGAATTGTTATCACCACCCGTATCAGAAAACTCGCGAATACAATTTAAAGGCATGAATCATAAAGAAAAAATTCGTGCGGAATATTTATCTGAGATGGCGTGGGGGATTCCACGTAGACATATTGATATGTTTTATATTCCGGTTTTGCTTTCTATACCAATAGATGAAGAAATAGAATATGAGGTGATAGAATATATTAAAGAAAAATCCCTTTTAGGAGAGGAAAGGGGTTTATTTTATAAACCTAAAAAATTATTAGGTATGTTTTTAAACTTGGTTTCTAACGAATATGGGGAGGATATTTCTCAACGAAATCTCAAGGAACAACAATATGAAAATTATATGGAACAATTAATAGAACTAGAGGAACAATTATTTGTTTTAATACACCAGATAACCGATACAATACAATATTGTACAAGTAAAAATATCGCAGAAAAGGATTGCCCAAAACTACAACAATTTTTAAAAAATAAAGAAGACTTGGATAAAAAAAAAGAACAAGTAAAAAAAAATATTCAGAGTTATTCTTAGATTGAATCTAAAAGATATTTTTTATTATTCTCAAAGTCTAATACCTTTTCTTCTATATCATTAGTAAGGTTATATAAATAGTATCCATCACTCCATTCGTCCCCTCCACTAAAAGATAATAATTTAAAGAATTCAAGCATAAATTGTGCTACTAAATTTTCTGTTAAATGATTTTGTGTGATGCGTCGCACACTACCATAATAACGGAAGTTATTCAATATAGAAAGAAGTTCTTCCATCGCCCATGACCTTGTTCTATAATCTCTAAAATATTTTATGAGGTCTTTCATGAGAGGTCCTTTTTCTCTTGCCCCTGATATAAGGTGGTTATAACCCTCAACACCTTCAAAACATTTACCGGTAAATAATCCTGGACTCCAAGCGGGAAGTCCATCAAATCGGAATAATTCATTTAAAATTTCAAACTTTATGGGATCAACTACTTCTGTATTTGGAGTAGGAACCGGATAAGATTCACACCCTAATGCTGCCCTCCACCATCTCAGTGAACCTTCCTTGTAATTTTTCAATGTTACAAGTCTCCCACCCATGATAGGTCTTGTTGGTGAATGATCCTTATAAATTTGTTTAATTACATCAACTGTTATAAAATTTTCTACAGCATGCATGAAATCTTCTTCAGACCACATATTATTTTTAATATAAACTAATCTGTGTTGTAATTCAAATAATTCGTCAAATTGATCTTCTTCTAACAAAAGAATACTATTATTATAAAAATCACATTGTATGTAGAATTCATAACCCGCTATACCATTGCCGTATGAGGAAAAGCATTCTATATATGTTTTTAAAGGTAAATTCATTATATTTTCATAATATACTTCAGTTTCAAGCATAATATCTTCAAAATCTTCGCTATCAAAGTTTGGTTTATCTAAACCAATGATATCTTCTCTTATTCTTTTTTCAATATAATTATAAATTTTACATGCGTAGGTATACTTTTGTTCTATTGGAGTACCTGGAGCACAAGTCCCTGGACGCTGTGACATACACCAATTTAATCTATCATTACAATTTAAACGATTTAATAGTGGCATAGGGTCATCATGTCCAGCGGGTAGGTCTTGAAACGAAATAGAATCAAGTGGTTTTTCCATAATTTCTTTTGTTTTACGGATCGCATAATCTTGTTTACCGGTTTCTATTTTTTTCTTTTCTTCTATCCATTCCTCTTGTCTCAATGTTAAAGGTAAGGGAGAAGTATACTTAAGTTTTCTTTTTCCATCTTCACCACTGACAATTTTTGTATCTGCTAATTTTCTAATATTCTCCATTTCAATTTGATGAGGTTCTTTAAAAGTTCCAAACAAAGTTTGTGCGAGACGATTCCTTTTTTCGGAAGAATCTGTGCTTAACATCCTACTTTTTGTTTTTGAAGGTAATGATTGCCTCCTTTTTAGAGTTCTTTTTTTTCTTGAAGTTTTCTTTGAATTTTCAGACATATATATATATATTTAATATTTAAAAAAATATTTAGTAATAGGATATAAATGGAAAATATTACAAATGTTACCGAAGTATTAAGAACAAATGATAATTTTGATTGCGAAGATATTACAAATAATGGATTATATATGATATTTATTGGATATGTGTATCCAATGTTATCACCTACAATTAGAAATTATATGAAAGATATCTTTATCCATGTTAAAAATGTTGGAAAAGTTACTGGAGAAGTAGTTAGTTTAACAGAATTTGGTTTTACGAAATTGCAAAAAATACATAATATTGAAGATATGGCGAAATTTATTGAACGTGTTTCTAAGAATAAGAATTTAAGTATTATGAAGGAAGACTTTATAGAGTGTGCTAAATCATATGCTGGTGGCGAGGGGCATAATGAGGGTAGTTGGAATAGTATGTTAGATAACTTAGAAAAACTCCATAAAAAGAATATTAGCGGATTGCAAGTGGGAAATCCATAATCCATAATAAAAATATTATCATATCATATATATGAGTTCCAATAATGATATGATACTTAAAATTACTAGAGATTTTGAGAAAGTAATATCTAAAATAATAACATCTAAAGAAGGACAGAAAATTATTAATATTTTAAAAGAAGAAAAATATGAAGCTATAGATACTATAGAATATCATAAAGCACGACTCATAGATGAGGAAGGGGTAAAAAAAATTGAAACAAAATTGAATCAAGAATTAACTACCAAACTGGAAAATTTCCAGTTTGAGGGAGATAATGAAGGAGAACTATTTTCTACATTTATGAATTTAGTATAAATATACATATTTCATTAAAAAAATATCGGAATAATATGCGTTTATTTTTTATCGTATTATATTAACGGGAACAAAGGTAACTTGAATATTTTAAGGGATAATCACACTTCTCCTTTTTCATTATGGTAGGTGCCTTATTAAGAGATATAACTGCTTTTGCTTTTACTTTCATCTTCTTCATTATTTTCGGACTAGCAACGGGTTCTACTGCAGGTGACTTTGATATCCAAGGACAATTCATTATGAATCTATCTATTAACAATGATGTATCGGGTATTTTCTCTAGCATAATATACAGGTTATTTATCATTTGATATGTACCTTTACTAATAACGAAGTGTGTTGTTTCAATCCGTGATATGATTTCTTGAGAAACCGATACAATATCTTCATTCACAAGGGAAGGACAATATTTAAAGAGCACTACTATTTCGCGGTAATCTTCCGTTGGTATATTTTCAAAATCAAGTTCAAGAGGGAGGTATGGTATACCTTCGTCATTCAATCCGTTTTCCATATTTTCAGAGTATATTTACTATGTTAATTACTGAAATAATAAAAAATCAAATTTATACGGCGAAAAACTATTTAAGAATAAAAACCTATATTATATTGTATTAGATGAAGACATCGTGTCCGAGTGGTTAAGGAGATAGACTTGAAATCTATTGGGCATTGCCCGCGCAGGTTCGAGTCCTGCCGGTGTCGTTAAAAAACCCTTAAATTTTATAAATTTGAAAGTTATATATTTGAGGTGTTAGTGTATAAACAAGAGGTGTTTGTATATGTTAGTGTTCCTTTAGCTCAGTTGGTTAGAGCATGAGTCTTATGAGCTCAAGGTCGTGGGTTCGAGCCCCACATGGAACACATTTGGTAGCGTTCCCGAGCGGTCAAAGGGGAGCGACTTAAGATCGCTTGCTATATGCTTCGTGGGTTCGAATCCCACCGCTATCATTCGCCTTTCTAGCTCAGTTGGTAGAGCGCAAGACTTTTAATCTTGTGGTCGTGGGTTCGAGCCCCACGGAAGGCATTGATTGATTACCATAAGTAATTCGGAAGAAAGTATCTTTCGTCATAGTCCTCTATAGCTCAGCTGGCAGAGCACTCGGCTGTTAACCGATAGGTCGTAGGTTCGAGCCCTACTGGAGGAGATGATTGATAACCATAAGTTATCCGGGAGAAAAAGTATCTCTCGTTATAGTCCCATATAGTCTAGATGGTTAGGATACCTGGTTTTCACCCAGGCGACCCGGGTTCAAGTCCCGGTGTGGGAAAACTGCCTCATTGGCGCAATTGGATAGCGCATCAGACTTCTAATCTGGGGGTTGTGGGTTCAAGTCCC
>MDSY01141242.1_pt1 | contig 20492 bp, 16 predicted proteins | sample 811131 | NCBI WGS metagenome assembly MDSY01 (sample SAMN05326643, study PRJNA326480) | marine metagenome | isolation source: seawater | place: Atlantic Ocean: South West | collected 2010
AAAAGTATAACCGTTTTATTGTTTTAGTAGCGGGGGGAGGACTCGAACCTACGACCTTCGGGTTATGAGCCCGACGAGCTACCTACTGCTCTATCCCGCGTTGTGGACTATAAAGATACAAATATTAATAGATCGAAAGCAAGGTAATAGCAAAATAATTAACACTTTAAACTTATTCTTTAACAATCAACTCACTTCTAAGGAACTATGTATCTTTACTCATTATTATGAGAAAACATAAATCAGGTTTTGTTACTATAGTTGGAAATCCAAATGTTGGTAAATCGACTTTGATGAATGCATGGATTGGAGAACGTCTTTCAATTATTTCTTCTAAAGCACAAACTACGCGCCACCGTATCCTAGGAATTATAAACGGCGACGATTACCAAATGGTTCTTTCCGATACTCCTGGAGTAATTAAACCAAACTATGAAATGCAGTCTTCTATGATGGATTTTGTGAAAGGTGCTTTGGAGGATGCTGATATTTTGATTTACATGGTTGAAATTGGAGAAAAAGAACTAAAAGATGCAAGCTTATTTGATAAAATAAAAGGATCTAAAATTCCAGTTCTTCTTATAATTAATAAGATAGACATGGCAGATCAAGAAGCCTTGATGACAAATATTGCTTTCTGGAAAGAATTGCTTCCTGAGTCAGAAATTTTTCCAATCTCGGCAGTTACAGGTTTTTCAGTCAAAGAGGTTTTAAATTATATAATCGATAAGCTTCCAGAGGGTCCAGCCTATTATGCTAAAGATCAGTTAACCGATAAGCCTGAACGTTTTTTTGTAAATGAAGCAATCCGGGAACAAATTTTACAGTTTTATTCCAAAGAAATACCTTATGCAGTTGAGGTTGATACTGAAGATTTCTTTGAAGAAGATAAAATAATAAAAATTCGATCAGTTATTATGGTCGAACGTGAAACTCAAAAGGGAATTGTAATTGGTCACAAAGGTACTGCTCTAAAGCGAGTAGGAGTAGGGGCACGTAAAATATTACAAACTTTTTTCGGTAAGAAAGTTCATTTAGAATTGTATGTAAAAGTTAATAAGGACTGGCGAAATAATGTAAATCAACTTAAACGCTTCGGATATAAACATTAACAACCATTCCTTTCAAATAAACACCTACATTCCTTATAAAAAGGTTAATTTCGCAAATCTAAAAATATTTTAAATGAGTGCTATTGTTGCTATAGTAGGAAGACCCAATGTTGGGAAATCGACTTTTTTTAATCGAATGATTCAAAAAAGAGAAGCGATTGTCGACGCAATCAGTGGGGTGACCCGAGACCGCCATTACGGAAAAACCGATTGGAACGGAAGAGACTTTTCGCTAATTGATACGGGAGGTTACATTGTTGGTAGTGATGACATTTTTGAAAAAGAAATTGACAAACAAGTAGAACTTGCGATAGAAGAATCCGATGCCATTATTTTTATGGTTGAAGTTGAAACTGGAGTAACCGGAATGGATGAAGAAGTTGCTCATTTATTAAGACGTTCAAGAAAGCCTGTTTTTCTTGCTGTAAATAAAGTAGATAATGCCATGCGTCAGAATAGTGCTGTTGAGTTTTATAGCTTAGGTTTTGATAAAGTTTATCCTATTTCAGGAAATAATGGAGGAGGTTCAGGGGAGTTACTTGACGACCTTGTGAAATCACTTCCAGAAGAAATCGAACAAGATGATACTGATGTGCCAAGATTTGCGGTTGTAGGTCGTCCAAATGCTGGTAAATCATCGTTTATTAATTCATTGATCGGAGAAGATCGTTATATAGTTACTGATATTGCAGGTACAACTCGTGATAGTATAGATACTCGATATAATCGTTTTGGCTTTGAATTTAATTTAATTGATACGGCTGGGATACGCCGGAAAGCAAAAGTTAAAGAAGATATTGAATTTTATTCAGTTATGCGATCGGTTCGTGCTATTGAACACTCTGACGTCTGTATCTTAGTTGTTGACGCAACTCGTGGCTTTGATGGTCAGGTTCAAAATATTTTTTGGCTTGCCCACAGAAACAATAAGGGAATCATAATCTTAATTAATAAGTGGGATTTAGTAGAAAAAGACCATAAAACGACGAAGACTTTTGAAGAAAATATTCGCGCTGAAATAGCTCCTTTTGTAGACGTTCCAATTGTTTTTGTTTCTTCAATCTCAAAGCAAAGAATATTTAAAGCAATTGAAACTGCAGTGGATATATTTAAAAATAGGAGTAATCGTGTTCCAACTCGAAAATTAAATGATATTCTCTTACCTGTCATAGAGAATAAACCACCACCTGCATATAAAGGTAAACATGTAAAAATTAAATTTTGTACTCAGTTGCCTACTGCGCATCCACAATTTGCATTTTTCTGTAATTTACCTCAATACGTAAAAGAGCCTTATAAACGTTTTTTAGAAAACCAGATGCGTGAAATTTTTGATTTCACTGGAATTCCAATTACCTTATTTTTTAGAAAAAAATAAGCTTATAAATTATCACGTAAACTCTCTAGCTCAGTTTTAATTTTCTGTAAGTTCTTTAGAATATCCATTTTGGCCTCTTCAGAAGATTTAGAAACTTTTAATTGTTTTTTTGTCCCTTCAATAGTCATACCTTTTTCTTTGAGAAGATGGAAAATTATTTTAATGTTTTTTACATCACCAGGGGTATATTTTCGCACACCATTCGATTTTTTCTTGGGTTGAATTTCTTTAAATTCTTTTTCCCAATACCTTAATAAAGAAGTGTTCACATCAAAGGCTTTTGCGACCTCTCCTATTGTATAATATCTTTTTTCAGGGAGATATTTTTTCATGACCTAATCAAAAGATTGATTCTCTTGTGAAGCTTGAGCAATTAGAGCATCAAATTCGGCGGAACTCAAATTTCCGTAGTAGAAATTTAATGGATTTATTTTTTTACCATCCTTAAGAATTTCATAATGTAGATGTGAAGATACAGATCGACCAGTATTTCCAACATAGCCAATAATATCTCCTCGTTTCACTTTTTGCCCTCTTCTTACTTTGTATTTGCTAAGGTGAGCATACAAACTTAAATAACCAAACCCATGATCTATACGGATATGATTTCCGTAACCAGACGCACGGTTGTCTGCTCTTGCAATTTTTCCATCTCCAGTCGCATAGATTGGAGTACCTCGAATAGCTGAAAAATCCATACCGTAATGCTTTTTTCGAGCCTTAGTAAAAGGATCAATACGCCAGCCAAAACCAGAAGCCATTCGTTTTAGATCTTTTTTTCTGACAGGTTGTATAGATGGTATTGCAGCCAAAAGTTCTTCTTTACGTTCTGCTAATTCTTGAATTTCCTCAAGAGAATTTGATTGCACGACCATCATTTTTGACAAAATATCTATTTTCTCAGTTGTATTAATTATCATCTCCGAGCTGTTAAATCCTTCCAAGTTTTTATATCTATTTACTCCTCCAAAACCAACTCTCCGCTGCTCCTTAGGTATTGGACTGGCTTCAAAATAAATACGATAAATATCATTGTCGCGCTCTTCGATGTTTGATAATACATTTTGCATTTGTTCAATTCTTCGACCAAGCAAGTCAAATTGTAATTCGTAGTTGCTTAATTCGCGCTCTTGAAGTATTTCTTTCGGCGTTTTAATAACCTCTGAATTTAATAGAGTAAACAGTCCAATAACACCAAAAATCAGAGATGAAATTAAAAAAAGAAAAAGGTTTGAAATTTTCAGTCTTTTACTTGAAGGAATTGGCCGATAAGAAAGTGTTTCCGAGTCGTAGTAATATTTAACCTTTGCCATGAACAATTTTCTTATAAATTTTTATTTCTTTTGCATATAGAAATAAAACTATAAACAAATATAGCAAATTTTATAATCTGTTTAAACTCATAAAATTACTAATAAATGAAATCATCTGAGGTACGACAACAATTTCTAGATTTTTTTGCTTCTAAAACACATAAGATTATTCCTTCTGCCCCTATGGTTGTTAAGAATGATCCTACTTTGATGTTTACTAATGCAGGTATGAATCAATTTAAAGAATTTTTTTTAGGAAATAGTATTTCTAAAAATGTTAGAGTTGCTAATACTCAAAAATGTCTTCGTGTTTCAGGAAAACACAACGATTTAGAGGAGGTCGGAATTGACACTTATCATCATACTTTCTTCGAAATGTTGGGGAATTGGAGTTTTGGCAACTATTTTAAAGAAGAAGCCATTGCCTGGGCATTTGAATTATTAGTTGATATATACAAAATTGACCCTTCCATACTTTATGTTACTATTTTTGAGGGCCATACAGGAGAAGGTCTTGCCAAAGATACTGAAGCTTTTGATTTTTGGAAAAAAATATTGCCAGAAGACCGAATACTTCAAGGTAACAAACAAGACAACTTTTGGGAAATGGGTGATCAAGGGCCTTGTGGTCCATGTTCAGAAATCCATGTAGACATCCGTTCTGATGATGAGAAGAAATCAGTTTCTGGAGCCTCTCTGGTAAATATGGATCATCCTCAAGTTGTTGAAGTTTGGAATCTTGTATTTATTGAATTTAACCGAAAAGCAGATGGAAGTTTAGAAAAATTACCGGCTCAGCATATAGACACGGGGATGGGTTTTGAACGTTTGTGTATGGTTTTACAAAGCAAAACCTCGAACTATGACACTGATGTATTTACACCTCTAATTAGCGAGATAGAAGCAAAAACAAAACTAGTTTATGGAAAAGAAGAAACTATAGATCGCGCCATGCGTGTAATTGCAGATCATGTTCGTACTGTATTTTTTGCAATTGCAGACGGACAATTGCCTAGTAATAATGGAGCGGGCTATGTGATTCGAAGAATATTAAGAAGAGCTATACGATATGGATATACTTTTTTAAACCTTAAAGAGTCATTTATTTTTAGTCTTGTAGATGGTTTAGAAAGTCAGATGGGATCTGTTTTCCTAGAGTTAAAAACACAAAAAGATTTAGCTAAAAACGTAATACGTGAGGAGGAAGTTTCTTTCCTAAAAACCTTGAATCAAGGTTTGTTATTGTTAGATGAACTAATTTCTAAAACTAAAGGGAATACGCTGAATGGGGAACTTGTTTTTGAGTTGTATGATACTTATGGTTTTCCATTAGACTTAACAGCTTTAATTGCTAGAGAAAAAGGATTTGAAGTTGATGAATCTGGTTTTGAGAAAGCAATGAATACTCAAAAAAGCAGGTCAAGAGCTGCTTCTAGATCTAGTACTGAAGATTGGGCGGAAGTTAAAGATCTGCCTATTGAAGGTTTCGTTGGTTATGATCATTTGGAACAACCTGTGGAATTGGTTCGCTATAGAAAAATAACTTCTACTAAATCAGGTGATCAATTTCAGTTGGTATTCAATGTAACTCCTTTTTACCCCGAAGGTGGAGGTCAAGTTGGAGATTCTGGAGTCCTTATTAATTCGAAAGGAGCTATTATAAATATTGAAGACACCAAAAAAGAGAATAATTTAATTATTCATTATACTAAATCACTGCCTAAAGAGATAAAAAACACTTTTATAGCTAAAGTAAACATAAAGGATCGTTTTAGGTCTGAATGCAATCACTCTGCAACCCACCTGATGCATCAAGCTTTACGAACTATTTTAGGAAAACATGTTGAACAAAAGGGATCCATGGTTCATGGAGCAAATTTACGTTTCGACTTTTCACATTTCTCTAAATTATCCTCAGATGACATTAAGGCAGTTGAAACTTTTGTAAACTCAAGAATTAATGAAAGTATAAGTTTAGAAGAAAATAGATTAGTTCCTGTTGCAGAAGCAATGGCATCAGGTGCAATGGCTTTGTTCGGCGAAAAATATGGAGATGTAGTTCGGACAATTCGCTTTGGAGAATCAATTGAACTTTGTGGAGGAACACATGTAAAAAATACTGCGGATATTTGGTATTTTAAAATTGTTTCAGAAAGTGCAGTCGCTTCTGGTATTCGTCGAATTGAAGCAATCACAGGTGAAGCAGTTCAAACTTTTTTTGAAAATCAAGAAGCTATTTTGAACAACATAAATGAGAATCTTAAACATCCACAAGACACTATTAAAGCCATTAGGAATTTACAAGCGGAAAATATTCTGCTCAAGAAAGAGCTTGGAGAATTATCTAAACTTCAAGTTCAAGCCGTTAAAAAAGAAATTCAAAATGGTATTAAATCTATAAATGGAATTGAATTTTTAGCCACAGAAGTAGATCTTATTCCTGCTGTAATTAAAGATTTAGCCTTTGAATTGGGTCGAGGAAAAACTAATTATTTTCTAGTTTTAGTCACTCAAAAAGGAGGTAAACCAGTAATTAGCTGTTATATATCTAAAGAATTGGTTTCCGAGCGCGCTCTTAACGCCGATAATATAGTCAAAGAATTAGGGAAACACATTCAGGGTAGAGGAGGAGGACAACCATTTTTTGCAACTGCAGGGGGTAAAAACTCAGAAGGGATATGGGCAGTATTAAATGAGGCGTCAAGTTATATCGAATAATTAGGAGTTATACTAAAATTCCCGATCAACTAGATCAGTAACTACATAATATCTAGGATCATCTATTGAAGCTTCAATATTTTTATCAAAAGCTGGATTAGCTTTCAAAAGTAGAATTTTACATTCAGGACTAAGGTGGATTAATTTGACCCTTTTATTTAGCTTCTCATATTTTTGAATCAAGCTTTCGATGGCTTCTATACCAGAATGATCACTTACTCGAGATTCAATAAAATCAATTTCAACTTTGTTAGGATCTTCAGCAACATCAAATTTAGAACTAAAGTTTTGGATGGATCCAAAAAATAAAGGTCCCCATATTTCATATATCTTAGTTCCGTCTTTTTTAACTTTTTTACGTGCTCTAATCATCGTAGCATTTTCCCAAGCAAAAACAAGTGCAGAAATAATAACTCCTACAATAACAGCAATAGCTAAATCTTGCCAAACAGTAATTGCAGAGACTGTAATGAGTACAAATGCATCAGTTTTAGGAATCTTTCGTATAATTCTAAAGCTACTCCAAGCAAAAGTTCCAATAACGACCATAAACATAACCCCAACTAATGCAGCAATTGGAATAAGTTCAATAATACTCGAACAAAATAAAATAAATAAAAGTAATGAAATCGCAGCAGCTATTCCAGAAAGTCTTCCACGTCCTCCAGAATTAACATTAATAATAGATTGACCAATCATAGCACATCCTCCCATTCCTCCAAAAAGACCATTTAAGAAGTTAGCTCCGCCTTGGGCCAAACATTCTCTGTTTCCGCTTCCACGGGTTTGTGTTATTTCGTCAACAAGGTTTAAAGTCATCAACGACTCAATAAGGCCTACAGCTGCTAGTAAAAAAGCAGTAGGTAAAATAATTCCCCAATTTCCCTCTAGGGTATATATAAGTTCAAAAATTTGTCCTTGAAAAACAGGAAGACCACCTTGTAAACCTTCACCACCAACTTCTTTAATAAAAGAACCAACTGTGGAAACATCAATTCCCCCTAGGATAGTAATAAGTGTTACACTTAAAATTGCTATTAGAGCAGGAGGAACTTTGGTTGTTAGTTTTGGCAAAAAGAACATAATTGCCATAGTAATGGCTACTAAGGCAAACATTGTATATAATTCTGCACCCCGAATCCATTCAGAGCCAGTAGATGTTGTTTTTTGAAATAGACCTAATTGAGACAAGAAAATAATAATAGCCAATCCATTTACAAATCCCATCATCACCGAATGTGGAATTAAACGAACAAACTTTCCTAATTTAAAAATACCTGCTGAAGCTTGAATAAGCCCAGTAATAAGTAGGGTGATAAAAAGCCAATGTAAACCCAAATTTTCAATTGGTTGAGATAAAGTGATTCCAACTTCATTACCTTTTTGGATCATATGAACCATAACAACTGCCATAGCTCCAGTTGCGCCAGAAATCATTCCAGGTCTACCACCAAAAATAGAAGTAACAATCCCCATCATAAATGCACCATAAAGACCTACAAGCGGATCAATTCCTGCAATAAATGCAAAAGCAACAGCTTCAGGCACTAATGCAAGCGCAACGGTTAGACCAGAAAGTATATCGGTTTTCGGATTTTGAGTGAAGTTTTTAAATAGTTTTTTCAAAGTATAGAGTTTTTTGCAAAGGTGCAAATATAACCATTTACTTCACAGTAGAATGCTAAGAACAAAAACTTAGTAGTTACTTGGTTTTTTCTTTATTTGGAGGGTATTTTTTTAAGATTTCACTAACAAATTCTTGAATTCTTTCGTTTCTTTTTTTGGAGTATTCATTTAAATAGCCATCACCTTTTCCTTGCCAAACCAGTTGTTTAGTTTTGGTGTCAATTAAATCTATAAACAACATACCATTTGTATTAGTACTTACTCTTGCTATAGAATTGTTAGGCCATCCCCAACCGTATCCATATCCATAACCAAAGCCATAACCCAATCCGTTATTTTGATTTATATAAATGTCATTCGAAGATTTAACGGCTATGTTTATAAGTAGATCTGGAGTTTCTGATTTTGTTAGATTTTTAGAACCTAACTCAGACTCTATTGCATTTAGAATTCTTTTTTTATCTAAATCAGAAATTTTAACTTCATCAATTCCAGGCTGAAAAAATGCATAAGTAGAATAAGAATCAAAATCTACTATTATGTCATGGTCACTATAAACACGGACACTACTACAACTTATGAAAGTTAAGTAAAAGGATATAAAAAGAAGATTTTTCATAAAAGTAATTTTAATATTAAAATAAATTTTGCAATAACCATGCCTTTATTTTTTTTCAGTTTTAAAATCATAAGGACAATGTTTGCAACCACTTAGACAGCAATAACCTCTTTTAAGGTGATATCGCTCAGTGAAAACCTTATAGCCTTCTGAAGACATATAAAAATCATCAGCAGTTAATTCTTTACCTTCTAACATGAATTTTTTTAGTATGCTGTTCTTAAATTAATTAATTTTGTTGAAGAAATAACAATATGCTTTTTGATACTTTTCCCGATATTCCAAATCAATTTATTACACAAATAAACGGGTTTTCTATTACAATAAAAAGAGAAGACCTTATTCATCCAGAGGTTTCTGGAAATAAATTTCGTAAATTAAAGTACAACCTCCGGGAAGCATTAAAACAAAAAGTAACAGCTATAGTTACTTTTGGTGGTGCTTATTCTAATCATCTGGCTGCGACTGCTGCTGCGGGATCAGAAATAAATATTGCAACTCATGGTTTTGTTCGAGGGGAAGAACTGGCGTCTAAGAAAAGAAACCCTACTTTGAAATTTTGTGAGGAACAAGGAATGCAATTGCATTTTATGAGACGCAGTGACTATCTTTTAAAAGAAAAAGCATCTAATTTCATTTCATTTCTTAAAACTAACCCTAAAGCTTTTGTGATTCCTGAAGGAGGAACTAACCTACTGGCAGTTAAGGGCTGTGAAGAGATAATTAAACTTAAAGACAAGCGTTTCACTACTATTTGTTGTCCGGTTGGAACAGGGGGAACTTTTGCTGGTCTTATCAATTCTGATCCCGAAAAAGAGTTACTTGGTTTTGTTGTGGTAAATGATACTTCTGTGGAAATCACTGTTAAAAATCTAACAAATTCTAATAGTAATTCAGAGTTTCTTTATGACCATGATTTTGGAGGCTATGGTAATTTTCCACCCGAATTAATTTCATTTATAAATGAATTTTATAAAAAACATCAAATTCTTTTAGATCCTCTGTACACAGGCAAAATGGTTTTTGGTATTTTTACACTTATAAAAAACAAGCAATGGCGTTGGGGCAACAACATTCTAATTATACATACTGGAGGAATACAAGGAATACAGGGAGCAAATCAACTTCTTGCGTTTCAAGGAAAAGAACTAATTCAATGTTAAGAAAAATAATAATCAGTATAATTTTGCTTCTAGTATTGAGTTGTAGTGTAACTAAAACTATTCGACCTAAGACAAATAATCCTGTTCTTAAATCAGTTTCAAAAAAATCAGTTGTTGAGGTCAAGAAAAAACCAATTGTTAAAAAACCAATTAAATTTGCTCAACTTACTCAGTCACAAAATAGTCAGGCTTACATAGAGAAATATGCCCCAATTGCTCAGGCTGAGATGCGAAAATATAAAATTCCCGCTAGTATTACATTAGCTCAAGGAATTTTAGAGTCTGGTTTAGGTTATGGCAGGCTTGCTAAAGAAGGGAACAATCATTTTGGCATAAAGTGCCATAGAGGATGGAATGGAGGGCGCATGTATCAAGACGATGACGAAAAAGGCGAGTGTTTTAGAACCTACAGTTTCCCTGCAGAATCCTATCGAGATCACTCTATATTTTTAAGTGGAAGACAACGGTATGCTTTTTTATTTAACATAAATAAAAAGGATTATAAATCTTGGGCGAGGGGGCTGAAGAAAGCTGGATATGCAACAGACCCTGGGTATCCTATGAAGATCATCAGTATAATTGAACGTTATAAATTATATAAGTACGACTCTAAGAAAGATGCAAAAGAAATACATAAAAATATTGTTTCAAAAAGAAAGCAAAGTAATATTTACCGAGTTGAATTAGGCGATACTTTATATTCTATTGCACGTAAATACAATATTACCGTGGATCAAATTAAAAAGCAAAATAAGCTCGGTAATAATACGATACATCAAGGTCAAAAATTGATCATCTCAAAATATAAATAACTTATGCAATACCAACGCAGCAGTAAATTATTTCAGGCAGCTAAAGGAGTAATTCCTGGAGGTGTAAACTCTCCGGTTCGAGCATTTAAAGCTGTAGGTGGAACACCAATTTTTGTAGATAGAGCTGAAGGAGCTTACCTATATGATGTTGATGGAAATCGTCTTATTGATTACATAGCAAGTTGGGGACCCATGATTTTAGGACATACATATGAACCTGTTATTGAAGCGCTAACTAAAACAGCAAAAAAGGGGACTTCCTTTGGAATGCCAACAGAGATTGAAACAGAGATTGCACGATTAGTTATTGAGATGATTCCTAATATGGACAAAATCCGATTTGTTAATTCAGGTACAGAAGCTTGTATGAGTGCGGTTCGATTGGCGAGAGGATATACTTCTAGAGAAAAAATAATAAAATTTGCAGGATGCTATCATGGACATTCTGATTCTTTTTTAATTCAAGCAGGGAGTGGTGCTATTACTTTTGGAACTCCTAACAGTCCCGGTGTAACTCAAGGCACGGCAAAAGATACTCTCCTAGCCCCTTTCAATAACTTAGAATATGTTAAAGTAATTTTTGAGCAATATCCAGAAGAGGTTGCATCAATTATAATAGAACCAGTTGCTGGAAATATGGGTTGTATTCCTCCTGAAAATGGATTTTTGGAAGGTCTTCGAGTCCTTTGTGATGAATATGGTGCACTCCTTATTTTTGATGAAGTGATGACTGGGTTTAGATTGGCTTCTGGTGGTGCTCAACAACGTCTAAATGTGCGTGCAGATATTGCAACTTATGGAAAAGTAATTGGGGGTGGACTTCCAGTAGGAGCATTTGCAGCTTCAAATGAAATAATGAACCATCTAGCTCCAGATGGGCCTATTTACCAAGCAGGAACGCTAAGTGGAAATCCCCTAGCAATGGCTGCTGGATTGGCAATGCTCAAAGCGTTAAAAAAACAACCAGAAATGTACGACCGCCTGGACAAGAAAACAGAGCATTTGCACCATGGAATGGAAGAACGAATCGCAGGAACTGGATTGCCTTATCAAATAAACCGCTTCGGTTCCATGATTTCACTTCATTTCACCAATAATCCTGTGATCGATTTCACTACTGCAGCTGAAGGTAATAATACTTTTTTTAAAGCCTATTTCCATGGAATGCTTAACGAGGGTATTTACCTTCCGCCAAGTGCTTTTGAAAGTTACTTCCTAAACGATGCCCTAACAAATCAGGACATAAATTACACTCTCGATGCATTTGAGCGAGTGATTAAGGGGTTGTAAATGTCACCCCTAAATTCCACTTATTGGATAATATAAATAAGTTAATGGGCTGTTTTTTTTAAATACTTAAGGTGTTGTTTATAAAGAGATTTGGGTGACTTTTTAGACCACCTTCACAAAAAGGCCCTCTTCTGACTTATCAACTTTAGCAATTCCTTTGTTGGTCAATCCTTTAATAGAAATATCCCATTTTTTGTTACTCAATCCAGCTTGCTCTTTAAGAATAAGAAGTTTAATAGGAGAGTTTGTTATTAAAAGTCCTAAAATGGTCTTTTCTTCGTCGGTTAATTTAACGACTTTTTTTTGTTGTCGCATTTGTGGGAAAAATAAGACTTCTTGGATCGAGCTATTGTTTGTCATCAGCATAACCAAGCGGTCAATTCCAATTCCAATTCCAGAAGTAGGAGGCATTCCGTATTCAAGTGCACGCAGAAAATCTTGATCAATAAACATAGCTTCATTGTCTCCTTTTTCGCTCAGTTTAAGTTGATCTTCAAAACGTTTTTTTTGATCAATCGGATCATTAAGCTCAGAATATGCATTTGCTAATTCTTTTCCGTTAACCATTAATTCAAAACGTTCTGTAAGTTTTGGGTTAGAGCGGTGTTCTTTGGTAAGCGGACTCATTTCTTTTGGGTAGTCAGTAATAAAAGTTGGTTGTATAAAGTGGTGTTCGCATTTTTCCCCAAAAATCTCATCGATTAGTTTTCCAATGCCCATGGTTTCGTCTACTTCAAGTCCAAGGCCTTTGGCGGTATCGCGCAGGGTAACTTCGTCCATGTCCGAAACATCAATTCCAGTTTGTATTTCTATAGCCTTTAGAATAGGAACTCTTGGATAAGGAGCTTTGAAGTCAATGCAATGTTGACCAACAGTAACGGCAGAATTTCCGTTAGAGTCAACCGCAACTTTTTCGAGTAATGCTTCTGTAGTTTCCATCATCCAGAAATAATCCTTGTATGCAACATAAAGTTCCATTACAGTAAATTCTGGATTATGAGTTCGATCCATACCTTCGTTTCTAAAATCTTTAGAAAACTCATAAACTCCATCAAACCCACCAACGATTAATCGCTTCAAATAAAGTTCATTTGCAACTCTAAGGTATAGAGGAATATCTAGTGCATTATGATGAGTAATAAAAGGTCTAGCAGATGCCCCGCCGGGAATGGGTTGCAGTATAGGGGTTTCAACTTCCAAGTAATCTTTTGCATTAAAAAATTCTCGAATGCTATTAGTTATCTTAGTTCTTTTAATAAATGTATCCTTTACGCTAGGATTTACTATTAAATCTAAATATCGCTGACGATAGCGAAGTTCAGGATCATTAAATTCATCAAATATATTTCCTTCAGAATCAGTTTTAGGAAGTGGTAGTGGTCTAAGGGTTTTGTTGAGTAAGTCAAATTTTTTAACCAAAACAGTTTGTTCTCCTACTTGTGTAGTAAAAAGAGTACCCTCGATTCCAATGATATCACCAATATCAAGTAGTTTTTTATAAACTTCGTTGTAAAGGGTTTTATCTTCTCCTGCACAGATTTCATCCCGATTAAAATACACTTGAATTCTACCCTGACTATCTTGAACTTCTGCAAAACTTGCTTTTCCTTGAATTCTTCTAGACATTAATCGACCAGCAATAATTACCCCTTTTTCTTCAATAAATTTTTTTTTAATCGAAGCTGAGGTTTGGTTTACAGGGTAAAGCGGAGCTGGGTATGGATTAATACCTAGAACTCTTAGCCGTTCTAGTTTTTCTCTTCTTATTATTTCCTGTTCGTTTAATGAAGCCATTGTATCAAAAATTTAAGCAAAGATAGAGGTTTCCTTTAATTAAGAAATTGAATTTTAACTATCTTACAAAAAAATATAGATTTGAGCCTTTTTCGCGTGTTACTTTCAATTTTATTTCCACCACTTGCAGTTTTGGATAAAGGCTGCGGTTCTGTATTAATTGTTCTTATTTTAACTATTTGTGGTTGGGTTCCTGGGGTAATAGCTGCTCTTGTTATTCTAAATAATCTAAACAAAGATTGATGAGTAGTTTTAATAAAAAAGTACTAGTAAAAAACCTTAAGAACACATCTTATCAACCCGCTTGGGAACTTCAAGAAAAACTGCTTAAAGAAATTGTTGACCTCAAGATAGCGAATCGTAAAGTTGAGATTAAAGAAGAAACCCCTAATTATTTTTTATGGGTAGAGCACCCTCCAGTAATTACTTTGGGTAAAAGCGGTGAAATAGATCATCTTCTTTTAAATGAAGAAGAGCTTAAAGATCGAGGAGTTGAATATTTTAAAACAAATAGAGGAGGAGATATTACTTTTCATGGACCAGGTCAATTAGTTGGATACCCTATTCTAGATTTAGAGAATTTTTTCACGGACATTCATAAATATCTTCGATTACTAGAAGAAATGGTTATTTTGACATTGGCAGAATACAATATTCGAGGAACTAGAAGTCCAGGTGAAACAGGTGTTTGGTTGGATTCAGGAACACCTTTTGCTCGAAAAATATGCGCATTGGGAGTTAAAGCAAGCCGGTGGGTAACCATGCATGGCTTTGCCCTGAATGTAAACACCGACCTCTATTACTTTAGTTATATTATTCCTTGTGGAATTCAGGGAAAAGGGGTAACCTCTTTACAGGCAGAACTTAAAAGAAAAATTCCGTTGGGTGAAGTTCAAGAAAAATTAAGTGCTCATTTTCAAAATTTATTCAAAGCAGATTTTATTTTTTCTAATTAATCTCATAAATAAGCATCCCATTACCTTCCGACTGAACAACCAATTCTATAGCCTTGTCAGTATCAGCATTAGTTAAATCAGCAGCTGATGTACCATAAACTGGAAATCCACTAACTGGTGTACCATTACTAAAGTAGAGGTATACTTTTTGGGTGTCTAAGTCTGTTGTTGTAACATAAATAATGTTATTAATGTAGTATATCTTGGGTGCTGTATAGCGGCCAAAAGGAAGGGTAATAGGAATCCCTTTTATGTTAAGAATGTTATCCGAAAGTGTAATTAGAGATTTAGTAGTTGTTACTATTTTATGATCTTTAGAAAGCTCTAAATTTGTTTTAACTACATTTCCTTTTATATCGATCTGAACTAAATTCCCTTCTGAATCCGATGTAGTAAATGTTTTTAGATAGGAGCTTATTCCAGTTCCAGAAAACGAAATTGCCTCTTTTGTTTTAACACGCGTTTTTCCAATACGATTTAGGATGTTTAGATTTCCACTTTGTTCTTGAATAGCTATGTAATCTTTTTTATTTATTCTAATATGAACAGGAGGATTTATAATTGGAGTTTTTGTTTTCTTAAAGTTAAAACCATCTACTTTTTTACCTTCAGGATTATACATTTGCAGTTTCTTGCCTTGCGAAACAACAAATCGATAATTTCTTCTTTGATCATAGTCAAAAACCGAAAGGGGCTGAACTGGTTCAGTCGTTGGCACTTTGATTGAAAAGGGCTTTACAACTTTTCCATTTCTATCTAGAATATAGAAAATTCCTTCTGTTCTAAATGCCATTTGAAGCCTTTTATTCTTATATAAATCTACTTGCTTAACTGAACCTTGAATCTGACCTAAAACTTGTTTTTTCCAAAATAAATTCCCTTTATTAGAAAATAAATAAACCATATTGTAGATGTCTTGAGCCAAAACATCCATTCCTTTTGTTCTATGATTTTTGAGCCATTGAGGAGGACCATTCAATGGGGCATCTAATTGAAATAGGTATTGATTTGAAACTTTCTTTTGATTTACTTCCAGTTCGTTTTTATGAACCCTTAGATGAAGATGCATGAAGTTATTTTCAAAAGCTCCCTGGAATACTATGAAAGGGTATTTTTCTGAATCTAGATTTGACCAAGGATTTTTCTTTTCATCTTTTTTCTTCCAAACATCAATTATTTTTTTCGTTTTAGCAATCCAATAAATTGAGCTTTTAGAAACAAGCTCTTCTTTAAATGTAATGTAGATTAAGTTTTTTCCTAATGTATTGCCGTCCTTATAACTACTTATTATTGTTTTGATAGCTTCTTCGGATTCTGTGAAAACAAAAAAATCATCAATTATTGCCCCCCAATTTGGAGTTACCTCCCCACCAATAGCTCTACCAAAGGCAAGAATATCTTTAGGTAGTTCCACTGAGTAGTAATTATGTTCCCTGTATTTTTTTGGTGAATCAATGTCAGGTAAAAGTTCTTCTTGCGCTTGAATTTCATTTTGCGTATGAAAAATAAGAGCATTTTCTGAAGCTAGCCTTACCCATCCAATTTCATCAAAGCTACTTAAGGCTTTTAGATTTATTTCAACTAAAGGGATGTTTTGTTGAAGAATCCATTGTTTAAAAGCATCTAAAGTTTCAATTGGATTATTTAGTGGAATGGATAAAAAAGATGAACTGCTTTCAGGCACTAATTGGTCAAGAAGTATTTTTTGAGGTTCGTTTTCTTTTAAAATTCCCAAAGGATCTCCAAGTGAATCTTGAATAGCAACTAGTCCATCTAAGCTAAAGACATTATTCTCAAAATTCAAATCATATGCATTCCAATCTTGACTGACTTTCGGGATCAGTGGCGTTTCTGCAAGTATAGTTCCTAATAACTCCTCTACTTGAGGTTGAATCAAAAAATTCACAGGTGCGCTTTGATCAAGGGTTAAGTATAAAGTATTAAAAAGATTATTTTTAGTAATGCTATTTTTTTGTTGTGATTTTCTAATCGAATTTTCAATCAATAACTGGGATGTTGAACGTATTGTAAACCCTGAAATATAGGTGCTGTATAGAACTACAGAATCTCTTTTTTCAACATTAATTTTAACCTTACTATAGTCAATAGACATTTCATTTATTAATGTAGAGTCTAGCGGAGATTTATATATATGGGTAAGTGCACTTTCATTTTTCCCGATTTTAGTAATACAAAGCAAACTTTTTTTATCATGAGTTTTTGAGAGTATTTTTGATATGTTAGAAGTTAATTTAGGTTTTAAAGATTTTACTTCTTTAAAAACCTCATTATTAGTCAACTCATTAATTGCTGTATTTTCATCATTTATTTGAATTACCCAACTACTATTCTGAGGTATCCAATCAATGTGTTCATAGGTTTTGTAAATAGAAGTTTTACAACTCCAAAAACCAATGACTGAAAAAATCAATAAAAAAGAAAGGCAAATATTTTTAGTTGAAAGAAGAATCAGTTTTGGGTTATTCATATGTAGTTCTTTTTAAAGGTCAAAAATAGGAAACTCAAAATTTCGTTTAAAGTTGTTCGGATAGTAATCTAAAAGTTTTTCTGTGATTTGAGTCTATACCATTAGCACTAATTGCTTCTCGATGCTTTTTAGTTGGATATCCTTTATTATTCTTCCAATCATATTCTGGTTTTTTTTTATCTAAAGCAATCATTAAATCATCTCTATGAGTTTTTGCAAGAATTGAAGCAGCAGCAATATTTTGATATTTTCCATCCCCTTTAATTACGCATTGATGCGGTATTTTTTTAAATGGATGAAATTTATTGCCGTCAACCAAAATATGAATCGGTGTTATTTTTAATTTTCGGATTGCTTTGTGCATTGCTTTAATTGATGCGTTCAAAATATTTATTTCATCTATTTCATTAACAGAGCAATGAGCTACAGAAAAAGCTACAGCACTTTTCTCTATTATGGGTCTAAGGTAAAATCGTTGTTTTTCAGTTATTTTTTTTGAGTCATTCAATAAAGGTTCATCAAAGTCCGGCGGAAGTATAACGGCTGCAGCAGTAACGGGTCCTGCAAGACATCCGCGTCCTGCTTCATCCGTTCCAGCCTCTAATCCATCTATTAATTGTAAACTTAACATGTTTTATATTTTAATATTCTCAATTCAAATTACTCACAATTATTTAACTTTGTGATCAAAATTACATCCTTTCATGAACCTAAGATTATTATTTCTTGTTTTTTTATTAAGCAATACTTTTATCTTTAGTCAAGAATCTAATGGTAATAATCTTCAACAAAGTAATAGCGATAAAAGAACCATAGGCGCGAAGGAAGCTGAAAAATCTAATCAAGGCAATAAATTTAAATCAAAAACATCTAAACTTTCAGATTCTGTTTCTATAGATATGTATAAAATATATACAGTAGACAGGGATTCAACATATGTAGACACGACCTTAACAATTCAGAAAGAATACAAAATGAATTTTTTACGAAAAGATTATTTTGAATTAATACCATTTTCTAATACGGGTCACGCTTTCAATAAAACAGGTTATGATTTTTCCTCTGAGGAATTACTTTCAGGTTTGGGAGCTCGTTCAAAGCATTTAGGTTATTTAGAGTCATCAGATGTTTTATATTATCAAGTGCCAACTCCGTTAACTGAGCTTTTTTTTAGAACTACTTTTGAACAAGGTCAGATGGCCCAAACAACAATTGCAATTAATTTAACTCCGCAGTTCAATTTCGCATTTACTTATAAAGGGACTCGTTCTTTAGGGAAATATGTTAATTTGCGATCCGCAAACGAAAGATTTGAATTTTCTTTTAAATATCATTCTGTAAATAATCGATATGCATTGTGGGGACATTATACTAATCAGTCAATCGAGAATCAAGAAAATGGTGGGATAGATGCAGAAGGGATTTTTTTATTTGAATCAGATGATCCTGACTTTTCAGATCGATCACTTTTTGACAATCAATTTAAAAACGCAAATAGTAGACTTTCAGGTAAACGTTTATTTATTGATCAAAATTGGAATTTAGTTCCACCCAAAGACTCAGTTCGTTCACAGATTTTAGTTGGGCATCGCTTTCTAAATGAATCTCGATATTTTAATTATGTAGATAGTCAAAAAACAGCTCATTTTGGTGATTTTGTTTTGGGAAGTAATAATGTTAACGATCTAGCAAAATTAAAACGACATGAAAATAAAGTATATGCTGAATTCAATAATCCTCATACAGGGAAGTTACGTGCTGGTTTAGCTGCAGTTCAGTCTAATTATTTTTTTGTTTTAGATGATGGTGAGTCTATTTCAGAGGATGTGCCAAATCAAATTAAGACCACTCAATATATTATAAACGGAGATTGGAAATTTCGTTGGAAAGGATTTTCAATGCAGGCGATTCTTCAAAAAAGTATTGGAGGAAGCTTATTGAGTGATGAAATATCAGCACAAGCGCGATATGAATTCCCAAGGGAAATATCCTTTACTGTTAAAACTAGTTTTCGTAATCAAACCCCAGACTTTAATTTTCAGCTTTACAAAAGTGATTATCAAAGTTACAATTGGTATAATCCTGATTTAGAAAATCAAAAAACTACTCACTTCTCTTTAGATCTTCAGCATCCTATGCTGGGAAGTTTATATGCACATTGGCAAAAACTTTCAAATTATACTTATTATAACACTATTAGTTTTGCTCCAGGCATAGAAGATCCTGATGTCGACACAACAAGCATAATATATAGGCCCCCAGCTGAAGTTTTTCTAGCTGCTCCAGATCAAGCGTTACAAGCAATCAATTATATTAAAATTCGCTATATATCAGAATTTAAGTTAAGTTATTTTGCTATAACCAATACAGCTCAATATCAAAAAGTAACAGGAGAAGAAGAATCATATGAAGATTCTAATATTTCACTTCCCCTTAATGTTCCCAAGTGGAATATAAGGGCTACGCTAAGTTTTAGTCGCGATATTTTTCAAAAAGCATTGTATTTACAAACAGGAATTACAGGGCATTACTTTACTAAGTACTTCGCTGATCGATACAATCCCTTATTAGGGGATTTCTCAAGGCAAAGTGATATATTAATTGGAGATTTCCCTAGAATAGATTTTTTTGTTAATGGAAAAGTACAGCAAACCAGACTTTATTTAAAAGCAGAGCATATCAATACGCTTTTTACTAAACCCAATTACTTCAGTGCTCCCGGTTATCCCTATCGAGATTTTGTAATTCGTTTTGGTTTAGTTTGGAATTTCTTTCAATAATTTCTCAAATCCCTTGATCTTTTCAGAATAGTTTTATATTTTACGTAAGCCCTTTATCAATGGCTTACATTTAGTTTTCCACAATACATTTATTTCCTCTTTATTTTCATATATAATATAAACGAATTCTTTATAATTTTCTATTATAAAAACCTGTATTTCAATACGTTCTATAAGGGGTGCTGGTTGTGGTATAAAAAAAACTAAAGTTTTTCACAAAAGATGTTGCTCAATGATAAAAAGGGTTCTATATTTGCAGCCGCTAAAGAGAACAACAGTATGTTTTTTTAATGCAAAAGTTCATTGAAAGATTAGAAAAATGACAGCGTGTATCATTACGATATACAAACTAGAACAAAACTATTTTGAGACCTTTGAGGGATAAGTCGTGAATGACAAATTAAAACAAACTACAACGAAGAGTTTGATCCTGGCTCAGGATG
>MDSY01097390.1_pt1 | contig 20488 bp, 35 predicted proteins | sample 811131 | NCBI WGS metagenome assembly MDSY01 (sample SAMN05326643, study PRJNA326480) | marine metagenome | isolation source: seawater | place: Atlantic Ocean: South West | collected 2010
ATCCACTCCAAAGAGTCTTGAAGGCAATTTAACGTATCCAAGAGACAAGACGAGCAAGCACCAGGCAAGAATGGCTCCCTGCGCGACTGTACTGACGAGGAAGGTGATCTTTTCTTGATAGTCAGGCTTGTCATCTTCTTCTTCAATAGCAATAGCTTTTGCTTCAGATTTGTTCTCGACCATGTAAAAAAGGCGTAAACATCTCTACATTACTCATAAATCATTCAAACGTAATGAAGTTTCTCTCCCAAGAGCAGAAGGAAACAATCGCTAAGGCTCACGGCCTAACAGTCGATCAGATAAATAAACGTATCGAATTATGGAGTCTGATCAATGATCCAGATATTTCTAAACCTGATTTAGTAGCTGCCCAGAAGGAATGGATTAATATCCAACAAGGTCATTGGTTGAATAGAAATGCCTGAAGTTTATGCTGCTTTAGTTGGTGCTATGCTATCTGCGTTGCTCATGGTCTTAGGAAACCGATCTAACAAAAGACAAGGCGACATCCGAGAAATCTTTCACCGTCTGAACGCTATAGATAAGGAACTCGCAAGGCTTGACGCAAAAAGACCTCGCAACTGGCGTGGACAATAAAAAACCCTTGGTGTCCTCTACGACCCAAGGGCTTAAAACATCGCATCCCACCTCGACGTTGAATAAGTAGCTTGCATTGTGAAACTACAAATATATTTTAGCTAGTTTTATTTTGTTATTCAACTGAAAAGCTGTCTCAATTTGTTTTCTTTTTTTTAAGCAGTGTGAACAAAAACATACAATCGTTTTTTGCTCCATAACCTTGCTAAATTGATTAACGGTTGGAACAGAAAAACCTCCCTCTGCTTTGCAAATTCAGGGAGGTTTAACTGGGTGTATGGGGTCCACCAAGCCAAATGTAGCGGTTATATATAAGATTGTGAAGAGTAAGTCTAATTATGAGAAAACTAGCTAAACCTTTCTTGCCTCTTCTTTACGCTTTTTTGCGTAGTGAAACAGGTAAAAAATTGTTACTAGATCTATTGAGATCAGCAGCAAAACAGACTACAAATACACTTGATGACGAGGCTGTGAATTTCCTTCAGTCAAGGTTATACCCTAGTTCTACTACTAAATTACAATGACCGAATACAAATCAGAATGGTTGGAAGAAGACCGTCAAAGAATGTTGAACATGGAGCGTTGGTACGTTCTTGATGGTCGTCATAGACCTGACAATCCTATGCACGGTATCTACACTGGATTAGCAGCTAAAGGGAAAGAATTAGATGGAGAATTTGGATGAACAATTCATTTTATTAGATGCTTTGATGGAACCTCCAACAATGGAGCAAGAATTAGAATTAGAAAAAAAAATTAGATGGTTTAGTGAAGGAGCAACAAGAGATCAACTTCTTAGGCATTGTGAAGCCTTAGAAAGACAAGGGTTTCAACAAGCTCAATTCATTGCTAATTGTTTGACAGAAATTGCAAGATGTAAAGCTAAAATTGCTTGTTTACAAGATCCTCCAAAGAAAAATTTTCTAAAAAGATTATTGAACCTATGAAGGCACAAACTGTGCGTTTGAACCTGTCTTTATCCATCTAACTTCGCTGTCCTCTATTGCAACTTCTGGGTACTGTATTGAGTACCAACGATGATCGCAATTAGGACATCTCCTGCGTCTAATAGTAACTCCATCGTCAGCACGTTTAGTGCATACAACCCTAGTTCTAACAAAAGAACACTTAGGACATGCAGCAATAATTTTATTAACCATTTATGGAGCTGGAACGAGTATGTGTTGTGCGTGTTCTGATCTTCTTCCGTCAGGCCATTTAACACCGTAGTAATAGCAAATTCGACCTCTGACATTGTGTTTTTCAATGACTTTTATAATTTTTCCTATGCTTGGTTCGATTTTTAAGAATACTCCTGTGTTTCGTTTCTTATTGACTTGATCATCAATTTGAAATTTTGGTTGAGGCATAGTTATTTTTTAAAAGATAAAGTTCTACAAGCTTTTTCTTGCTGCAGTGGGCATTGGTTTCAGCTAATAATCTTAGCTGTTTGCTTGGGAGATCAATAAGAAATCTTTTAAATCCTTCATAAGGTTTTGGACTTTTGTAAACAAATCCTGATCCAATGAAATCAAATAGTTTTTTCATTAATCTTTAGGCCAAAAACAGGCACAATCTTTTGCCCATTCTCCCCCACTTGACCTGCCTTCGGGTAGTCCTAAACCACATTCTGCTTTAACAATTAACCAATGCAAGCAATTAATACATCTTGGTTTACCTTGATCTATTGCTCTTGCATCCGCATATAAATATTCAGCTTCTAAAACAGCAGTCTCCAGTTCTTTCGCATCCAAAGGAAGATCCAGTTTCCCAGTCTTTGTTTTGATCTTTACTCGCCAAGACTCACAGGTATCCCTATAGAGAACCATTCTCCCTGTGTGATACCGCAATGACGGCATTTACTTTCTTTCTTTATTTCTAATGATAGTTCCGTCTGTTAGTTCATAGCCATTAGGCGGTTGCACTAACCAATGTCTACGACCATCAATAATACGAAAATAGTATTGACCGTCATAAACAATTTGTGGTTTTTCTTGTTCCATAAAAGTTAAAGAGATAAAGATTTAGCTTGAGTTAAAGCTTCGCTTTTTGTATCAAAGAAATCACCCCATATAACAGAACCTTTTATTTGCTTCCAAGGTCTGAAATAACTATCTACTCCTACAGAGATAAGTTTGACACCGTAAATTTCATTCATTTCTTACAACTTCATCAAAAGCAAGATTCTTTGCTTTGCTCTTCAATCCTTCATACTGTTCTTTCCCCAATATCTCTTGTAATAACTTGTTTAAATTCTGTTGGTATTTTTGTCGAACAAATTCACTTTTATTTAAAGCAATATTTGTTTGAATTTTTTCTAAAAAAGTATTACATATTTGTTGTTTTCGTTTGATCTTTACAAGCCAATCAGGATTTACTTCCTGACCTTGCAAGTATTTTTCATGTGTTATAGAAGCTATACTCTCATTCATCGTCTTGATTGCTGTCGCAAGTTCTTCTTCTAAAAGATCTAATTCTGGATCACTTAGCTTTTCTAAGTCATCAATGCTAACTACTTTCTTAATTGTTTTACTGTTAAAAGTTAATGCCATTGGTAAAGGATAATTATTCCGATACTAACGAACAATCATGGTAGGAGAACTTTGATTCCTCCTGATTCCTTCCTGATCTCAGCAAGCCTGTTGCCTCGCATAAGACACCAAGCTCCAAGCTTGCCAATCGGATTAACAGGAAGACTCGTAGATTTTCGTTTATATGGTTTCATTGTCTGAGTCACCCAAGAGGGTGGCATCATCACATCGACCTTGCGATGACTGCCCAGTTTTAAAAGTTTTAGTCCAAGGACTTGCAACATTTTCTTTTTTTATTTGATTGTAATTAAGGCTTCTCTTGAGCTAAAAGTTCTTGGCCTTTCTTTACATGTTCTATGGTCTTTTGAACAGAAACATCTTTGCCATCGGCTAAACGATTTAATTCGTTGAGATGTTTTTCTGCTTCATGTAACCGCCTGATTGCTCCATCCTTAGCGGATTTCATTAATTCAGGTTCTTCGATGACCCTTTGTGCTGGAACATAAGCTTTAAGAACAGATACATGAACAAAAGCTGGTTGTTCTCCTTTTTCGGGATGAATAACCCTGACGGTCTTAATTAAAGAACGTGCTTGTGTTTTGCGATGTTCTTCTGCTGCGACCTCATCATCCCATTCAAAAGCTTCATGTAGGACAGCTTTCTCTGGTCTTGATTCATCTACAACATTTGATGCAGTAGTTTGACCGTATTTGTCATTAATACGTTCAAGCTCTTCACCTGCGTCTTGTGCTTCAACATTGTTTGTATAAAACGAATGTGGAGACTTGCGAAAACAATAATCAGTCATTAGATAAAAAACAAAAGTTAGTGAATTAATAATACCGAGTCTTACTTTGCCTGCCTGCTTCTCCTTTCCCCTCCGTATCGGGGCGATCCTAGACTCTCCATTCCTGCCTCAACTCTACAATCCCCGCCGTAACGCTACCCGCCATGCCAATAGCCGTGCCTGCTGAACCCCGCCTGACCCTTCGACTCCATCCACACCGCGCCCAACCATGCCTGCCGCATCTGACCTCAACTCTCCCTTCCCTAACTTGCTCCTCGCTACCTTGACGCGCCTCGCCTGCCGACCCTTCCACTCCCTACCAAGCCTACCGCTTCGCTCCGTAACTCGCCCTAACGCTCCGTGCCTGCCCAACCTCGTCTTCCCATAGCGCACCAAAACGCACCCATCCTTGCCTGCCTTTCCAATCCTGACCAGAACCCGCCTTCCTCTCCGTGTCATTCCTTGCCTGCCGAACCGACCACACCGAGTCTTTTCGCTCCGAAACTCTCCATGCCTGCCTCACGCTCCTGACCACTCCACCCTTCCAAACCGTTCCCATCCCAGCCTGCAAAACCGTGCCTTTGTGTTCCTTTTCGGGCCATGCCCTAACGCGCCTCGCCTGCTAAACCTCACCATTCCTGACCGCATCATTCCTGACCTCGCCTGCCTCACAATCCATGCCCGAACTGTCCACACCGCACCCCGCCATAACAGTCCCATCCTTGCCTGCCTCAACGATCCCTACCTAACCGCGTCTTCCATAGCGCACCCCCGCAGCCCAACCATGCCTGCCATCCATGCCGTCCTCGACTCTCCTGACCACTCGATTCCTCGCCTGCAAAACCTAGCCATTCCCAAACTGTCCTTACCCCGACGCTCCTTTTCAATCCTCTCCCCGCCTGCCTTACTTTCCTCAACACACCAGTCCCAGCAACACCCCGCCCCCCTGACCTCGCCTGCAAAACCGTGCCAAAAAAAAAAGAAGGTCAAGGAAAAACCCTGACCTTGAAAGATTACTTATTTACTATTTTAAATAAGCCATAACCAAGACCTGCACTCATTTTTGAGTCTGGCCTCCCTTCACCAATCCCAACTTGTAAACCAACCCTTGCGATCAAGTTAGTAACATCCGCATCGCTTAACATGCCAGCGTCATATTGAATCCTCAAAGAAGCAGCCCATGTTTTATACATTGGCCTAGCACGTAAATCAATCACACCTGTAGCGTTCCTTGTCGGTGCAATCCATTCCTCGGCAACACCTTCTGTAAGTTTTACAAGTGGCGCGGAATCTACCCTGTCTAATCCGTCAGATAAAACCATAAAGGCAAGTTTCGCATGAGTCATCTTGAAACCAACTGCACGACAAGCACTGATAGCACCATTCCTAAATGCAGCAGCATGTATTCCTTCCCAGCCTTCTGTGCTGACATGCTTTGCTCCTTCGAACAAAGCAGTAAAATCTTTTGCTTCGCGAATTTTTTTACTGCTAGATGTACTACCAGCTTCTTGCTTCGCTTTCATCTCTTCCTGTGCTTTAGCACTGAAGCGATTAATTACTAAAGGTGATGTACCTTCAATATCAATCTGTAAATACCTGAAGTCAGGTGGAGTGATAGCCATCACAGCTTTTGATGCTGCTTTCGTTTTGGTTGCCGTAGTAGGCATAATGAATAATAGATAATGGATAAGAGAGCCTTTTAGCGTCTTGCTAAGGACGAGAGATTAAGGTTGATATTCTTCTTTGCTTGTAAAAGCGTGCCAACCTCTTGGTAATTGAGCCAAATATTTTAAGCAGTTTTCATGCGTCATGTAATGGTCTTCTCTGAACTGACCATCATCGAACATATAGATCACATGAACTTTTTCTCTATAGCAATCGAAGAAGACTCGTTCTTTTTGGCTACCTTCTGTTTCCCAGATAATAGTGTGATCATTCGTCTCAAAACCAAAATGAGGTTCCTCGTTAGGGTCATAATCTCTAGCCTGTTTTTGTGGCCCTGCATGATGTCCAACCATGACATCTTCGTGAGGTAAATATTGTTCCCAAACATCTCTTAATTCTGGAACAAATTCTGAATAATAAGATTCCATAGTCATACTTCAATTCCTCAAAGATAAAAGATAGAGGCTTGATCGCCTATGTATTAATTATGCAACAAGAGGTAGCACTGTGCAACCCCTTGTCACAAATTCTTAACAATTAGAACCAGTTAGAGTTCTCTTTGCTCGTTTCAGGAACAGCAGGCTTATCAGCGTCTTTATTTGCACTAATAGATTTGCCTTCATCAACTTCTTTCTGTTTCTTCCAGTCGCTAGTAATTGTTAGTCCTAAATACTTTCCTCCTTTCTTAGAAGTATTCATATATCCACTAGCTCTTAAAGGAACAACTTCCTCTTTGTTGTAGTCGTCATAATCTGGTGTTGCATGAGTTAAATATTTGATTAGATCAGGCAACTGATTAGCTGGAATATTTACTACCCCGCTAAATTCTGGATACTTTTTACTTGGATCAAATTTGTCTCCTCTGATCCTTTTATGGTCTTCCTTTGATTGAGGAAAAACCGCAAGCTTGAAATTAAATGACATGGTTAAAAATTAAGAATTAGTAGTTTGAGTGTTGGCTTTTTCGTAATGCTCTACATCAGCCATCTTGTAGCGCACCTTGCCTCCAATCTTGATGAATGGTGGTCCCTGTCCTTGTCCTCTCCACCGTATTAAACTTTTACGGTGAAGTTTCCACCTCTCTGCAAGTTGAACATCAGTTAGAAATTCAGAATCCGAATCCATCGTCTTCCTCCTTGTTAGTTGGTTTATCCTCTTCGACTAGAGGCTTTTCTTTTTTTGGTTGTGCAATAGCAGCTTCGTGTGGCGTATTAGGCACAGTTACATTCACAGGCTGGATGTCCACGATTTCATCCTCAGTTTGTACCCCAACAAGTAAGTCTGCCACATATTGTCTCCCAAAGAAACTCGCTGCGCGATAACGCAGCATATGTTCTGGCATTGATTTCCACTTAGGGTTTTTGATCCAATTCTCTGCTCTTGCCATCGAAATTGAAACCCAAGACCCGTAAATCTCTTTGCCATCTTTGACTCTTGTAGCAGTACATCTGATTTTCAAGTCTTCTTTCTCTCCTTGCATTTCATAATCAAAATCTTCAAACCTTCCACAACCAGTAATCGTTGCAATAATAAATTGCGCTGACCAACTAGGTTTTCCTTGAATAAAATTCATGTTTTGCATAACCATCATCGGACTAATGTTCATCCGATTTGCTAATTCAATAGCTGCTATGCAATTTGCTAAACCTTTTTGACCTTGATAAGCAGGTGGAACCAAATCACTTTGGGCTAATGATTTAGCCATCCTTTGTCCAAAAGCAAAAGTTTCTTCGTTCCTGTAAATAGAAAACTCAGGTGTTGTTGTAAGTGCTGAATCGGTCATTATATTGTTCTTGATAAATGTTCAGAAATTTCGCCAAGTGCATCTTCGATACCGCGAAGAGTGTCAATTAAGTCAGTCCTAAAATGCTGATCGTGTTGATATTTGTAGTTGACTGGGGCAGTTCCATCAAGTACTCGTTGTACTGGTTCTTTTGAAGATGTCATTGGATTGTCTTTTTAAATAAGATGTTTGCTTCAGGAAATTTCCTGTCTAGTATTTTTCTTGCCTCTTCAGGCGTTGGTGCTGTGATCCTTATGTTCCTTCCCTTCATGTTTGGTTTTTCACAAACCCAAAAGAGATGAATTGAAGATCCTAAAGAAGTTGAGTGCCAATTCATTAGAAGAAAAGTCTTTTAAATCGTTGAATAAGAGTCAGTTGTTTATGGACTCCTACTGGAACCCATTTTCCTCCTTTGCCAACAAACATGTTCCCTGTATCTCGTTCGATCCATACATGATTATCAGCTAAGGGTTTTTCAGGGACAGGAGGATCAATCATTAGAACAAAACAATATCTTCCATAGAAGGTAAGACAGTATTGTTTTTCTTAGGAGACATCCATGCAGGAAGACTTATTTGTTGAATTTCTTCCGTGTACCCCGTGTAATTTTCTTTCTCTTTCCATTCGGCTATCTTTTGTAAATCAATCATTGCTTGTTCAAAACCATTTGACACCATTGCAGAGTCAGCTTCATAAACATCAACTCCATAAGGCGCAGCTTTTTCAATAGCAACAAAAATAAAACGATCTGGTCTTACACCAGTCGCTTGTTCAATCCCATGCAGATAAAAACCAGCTTGTACGTGATAGCGAAAATTACAAACACTCCTACTAAAACCTTTTAAAGAAGCATCAGTTGTAGTTTTTAAATCTACAAGCGTTGTCCCATCTCTAAACAAATAATCAGGTCTACATTTACAATCCAGTCCTGTTTGTTCATTCTTCCAGAAAAAACTTTGTTCTGCTATACCATCAGCATTTAACAAGTTGTAGGCAGGTTTACATGCAAGTAATGATTTAGTCATTGCTTGTAACTGTTTTTTATCGTCTTCGTTCAGAACAGTTTTACCAGCTTCTTCTTGCCTTGCTTTCCATTCTTTACCGTCTTTACTTCTAGCATTTAGAATTTCAGGCTTGTAAATGAATTCATCGTCAAAGACATCAGGCTCAAGCACTAAAGCATGAAAAGCAGAGCCAATTCTCATGGCTGGCGTTGGCTTTTGCTTTGGGCCTTCTTTTTTATACTGAAGATGAATACCGCTTTTACTTGCAGCATCTAAATCAGATTTGGAATACTCTTCCCTTGAGTGATATTCCTCGTTGCTTAGTTGGACAGCACCTTTCATATAGGGTTGCGTAAACTTGTCTCATCATATAGCATACTATCGTAAGATGCAACTCTATGGAACAAAGAATTTACCAAAAAGAGGCCATCCAAAACTGTCGCAATGCTTTTGGAATTAAGAAAAAATCAGTCCTCTTAGTAATGCCTACAGGCGCAGGAAAAACTGTTGTCTTCTCTCAAATTGCTAAAAGTGCTGTAGAGAAAAACAATAACGTCCTTATACTTGTCCACCGAAGAGAGTTAGTAACACAAGCATCCAAAAAACTCGCAGCTATTAACGTAGACCACGGAATTATTGCTGCCAAATTTAAGCCTACAGATGCACCAATACAAATCGCCTCTGTTCAGACTTTAGTAAGAAGACTATCTACTACTAAATTCACTCCTTCTCTCATCATCATTGATGAAGCTCATCATGCAGTAGCAGGTTCTTGGGAGAAAATCCTTAACCATTATCCAAAAGCAATTCGTCTTGGAGTCACCGCTACACCTTGTCGCCTTGATGGACGTGGCCTTAAAGAATTTTTTGATGACTTAATACTTGGCCCAACTATTCCTGAACTTGTTGAACAAGGTTACTTATCTCCTCACCGAGTTTTTGCAGCACCTAAACCTGTATCGCTTGATGGTTTGAAAACCAGAGCAGGTGATTTTGCTAAAGATGAATTATCGGAAAGAATGAAAGAATATGTCATCAAAGGAGACACTATAGAGCATTGGCGAAAACACGCTAATGGAGTGCCATCAGTAGCCTTCTGTTGTGACATACTTCATGCTGAAGCGGTAGTCGAAAGATTTAATGATTCGGGAATCAGGGCTGGCATAATTACAGGTGAGATGAAAAATGATGACAGGGATCAGGTGATTAATGACCTGTCTTCTGGGCGAATCCAAGTTCTTGTGTCAGTCGATGTCGTCTCAGAGGGATTTGATTTACCGATTATTGGCTGTGCAATCCTTCTTAGACCGACAAAATCTGAAGGGTTATACATGCAGCAAGTCGGACGTATTCTCAGACCGCAAAAAAATAAAGTTGCCATAGTTCTGGATCATGTAAACAGCACAAGAGATCATGGTTTTGTTGATGACGTAAGAAATTGGTCTTTAAATGCCAAGCGAAAATCAAAAAGAGAAAATCAACAAGCTCCATCTGTAACTGTTTGTGAAAAATGTTTTGCAACCTACAGACCTCAACGTATTTGTCCTTGTTGTGGCTTTGAAAAAGAAATAGCTAGACGCAAAATAAGATTTGAAGAAGCAGAATTAATTGAGTTAAAAAGAGAAGAAGTCCGTCTTAATGCTGAAGAAAAAACTCAAAGAAATACTGAATATAAAAATGCAAAAACCTTACAGGATTTTTTAGCTATAGCTGAAAGGCGTGGTTACAAAAAAGGATGGGCTTATTTTGCCTTGAAAAACAAAGGCATGAAAACAATGAAACCCGTTGACAACAGCTTAAACGAAAAATGGAATTGGGGGTAAGATTTATGAATGAGCAACTTAGAAACAAAACTCCAGCAAGAGATAAGACTCGCTCTGGGGCAAATGCCAGACCTCCGAATATTTCGTAACCAAGTTGGACAACTTCCAGATCTTAGAACAGGTAGACCCGTACAATTTGGCTTGGCAAAAGGTTCTTCTGACCTTATTGGTTTTAAAACTATTGAAATCACTGAAGAACATCTAGGCAAAAAACTTGCAGTCTTCACAAGTATCGAAGTGAAAACTGCTAAGGGCAAACTCTCCCCTATGCAGCATAATTGGCTTTCCTGTGTAAATCAGGCTGGCGGTATCACAGGTGTTGCTCGTAGCGTTCAAGACGCTATCCAAATAATTTCTAAACCTATCTCTTATCTCAATGAGCGAATTAAAACTGGATCGAAGTCAATGGAGAACATTCACACAGCTACTAAACAAAACAAAAGATCAAGTTCGTCTTAGAGCTTTTTTCCCTAAAGGACATCCTCTTAAAGATCAAGATCGTGGTAAAAAATCTCATGCTGATCTCGCATGGATTACCAAATGCCAAGAAGATGGTCGTGGTGTTTATGTCGTTGTAAATAATGGTGGTGATACAGATGCTTCCATTACCGATTGCAAAGCCTTCTTCTGTGAATGGGATGATCGTGAAAAATATTGGCAAATTAATGCTTGGCAAGAATTAGGTCTTCCAAAACCTTCTCTCCAAATTGATACAGGGGGTAAATCTATACACAATTATTGGATACTTAAAAAAGCAATAGACCCAAAAACTTGGAAGCCTATACAAGAAAGATTACTAGACCACGCAGATGCAGATAGAGCATTAAAAAACCCTTCCAGAGTAATGCGATTACCTGGCACTCATCACATGAACACCGATGGTTCCCCAGGAGAATTAACAACAATTATTGATAATTCAGAAACAACTTATACTGTCAAAGATATTGAATCTTGTTTGCCTACTCCTAAAGTCGCAGAGCAAATAAAACGTAGTTCTGAATACAAAGATTATAGAAAAGAAAGTATAGAAGTTGTTGAAGAAGCTTTACGTTGTATTCCTTCAAGAACGCCTGGTAGTAATACATATCACATGTATAGAAATATTCTCTGGGGATTAATAAAAGCTTGTGAAGACGCAGGCAGAGACAGTAATTATGCTGTTTCTTTAATGGAGTCTCATTCCCCAAGTTGGAAAGGACTTGATCAAATTGCTAACTCTGGAGGTAAAGATATTACAGCAGGTACTTTTTGGTATTGGGCTATAAAAAATGGCTACGTCCCTCGCAGAAATGTAACAGTTTTACCACCTAACTGGGACTTCTTTAATACACAAAACAATAACGATGATAATGATGATGATAATGAAAACAATAACAATGAAGAAGGAATACAAAGAGGTGGTGAACGATTACAAAGACTTGAAGCACATGATTTACTACGTGAACTAAGAAGTTATCCAAAAAAAGATAAAGAAGGGGGAGCTTTTCGATATAACATTTTTACCCAACAAATTGAATTTGGAGGCCAAGTTTGTCAAGGTAAAGCATCACCTGAAAGATTTTATCTAGCACTCGCTCTTCAAGGTTTCAAAATCTCCAAAGACGTAGCTTTCGACTGCCTCGTTCAAACTGCAAGAGATAATGAATACGATCCTGTCCGTGAATATTTAGAACGATGTCGAGACAAAGAGCCACCAATGTCAATCGACAGACTTGCAAGCACTTACTTAAGACCTGAAGACGCTGCTTTACCAGAAGCAACAATCTACGATCAGATGATTAAATGCACTATGATCGCTGCTGTTGCAAGGGTTTTTGAGCCAGGGTGTAAATTTGATAATGCTTGTATTTTAATGGGGCCACAGGGAGCGAGAAAGAGTTCATGGTGGAAAGCTATGGGGGGTGAATTCTTCTCCGATGCACTTAAAGATATTTCTACAAAGGACTCGCTAATGATTTTGCATCGCTCTTGGATTATGGAAATGTCCGAGATAGATCAAGTCCATAGTAAAAAACACAGTGGAGAAATAAAAGCTTTCTTATCTCAATCAACCGATATGTTTAGAGTCCCGTATGGAAAAGTTACCGAAGATTTTCCTCGTCGTGGAATCATTGTTGGATCAACTAACAGACATGATGGTTTCCTCTTAGATGAAACTGGATCTCGTAGATTCTGGGTTATAGAAACAACTTGTACGATAGAAAATCAAATAAACGTAGAAGGTCTATTAAAGGAAATTGATTCGCTCTGGGCAGCCGCAGTTCATTGTTATGAGAATGATGAACCATATCAACTTCCAATAGAAACGGAATTGGAAATTAACGAAAATAATGAAAAATATTTAATAGATAATCCGTGGAAAAATATTATCTCCGAGTATGTAAATTCACCGTCGAATTTTGATCGGGAATTTACAACTAATGGAATATTAACTGAGGTAATTGAAAAACCGTTAGAACGACAGACTCGCTATGACCAAATGCAAGTTGCAACAATATTAAAGGACTTAGGACTTGCAAAAAAACGTAGAGGTGCAAAAAGTAGTCGCAAATGGGTCTATCTTCGAGAATCGCATGGTGTCCTAACCCCAGCGCAAGACTCGTATAGGTTGGACGAGGTTGCCACCCACTCATACGAAGAGATTTGAAGGAAGTGTCCTAGTCCTAACCTATTCCATTAACCACTTTATTTTTTATAAAAAAGAGGGGTATAGGGCGAAAAGGGGGCTATCTTGGATACTGGGTTATAAAAACGGAAAAGTCTTAAAACAGGATGGGGGGTTAGGACAGGATAGGACACCAGTTTTTCTAGTCTCACTTCAGAGACTTGCTAACATATACATAGGCTCGATGAGTTTTTAACAATGGGACAATACGTTAAGTTTGAAGCAGCTAAGATTTTTAAGTCTTTAAATATATTAGAAGAATCACAGCTTAAATATTCTTCAAATAAGGCTTTAAGAAAACTTGGATACTCTTTAAAATCATCTGTCATCCCAACTCAGATGAAAAGAAATTTTATTATTGGAGAACAAGCCGCGCCTTATACATTAAATAGTATTCGTTATGGAATTATTGATAACGATACTCTCGAAATAAGTGTTAATGAAGCTGAAGGAAAAGGCAACGCACCCGCTAAGTATCTTTTCCCGCCTATGGTTGCTGGAGGTGCTGCATATACAACAAGATTTACTAAAGCATTAAGAGCGCAAAAATATTTACCTGAATCTGGTTTTGCTATCCCAAATAAAAATGGTATTGGTGTAGGAGGTAGAAAAGTTCCAGGTTGGTTTTATGCTCAAACACTTGCTGGTCTTGCAAGTTCGGATACAAGAATAGGGAGTTCTTCTCCTAGAAATTTATCTAAACGTGCTAACACGAAAAAAACTTCCCAAATGGGACGAGTTATTAGTGTGCCGCTTGATCAAAGAGATATAAAAGCAAAAGGAATTTATAAAAAAGATCAGCAGGGCGGTATCTATAGAGTTAAAGGAGATAATGTGAATAAGTTATTTAACTACACCTATAAAGAGCCACAAGTTCCTAAGACTTATGACTATTACAGGCTTGTTACCGAAACAGCTCAACAAATTTTCCCTGATATTTGGCTTAAAGAAATTAGAGCTTCTCTTGACTTAAAATAATGTCGGTACTATATTGGTATTGGCTTAAAGCCCTATCATTTATCTCTTAATGCTATGGACAGGATTCAACAATTAGCAGGTCAGTATTTATTAAACAGCGAACTATATCGTGCTGGACTTGCAAGGATTACAGATCAAGAATTTAATCAACTAGAACAAGAGTTAAAATCATTAGCACCAAATCATCCTGTATTTAAAAAGGTTGATGAAGGTTGTGTTCTAAAAGGTATTGGAACTGGATCTTTCGATAGCTGGTATAACAGACTCCCTGAGAATGAATCTTTAATGATTCAACCAAAGATTGATGGGATTGCAATGATGCTTAGATATGTTGATGGTTCTTTAGTCGCTGCCTTTAATCGGGTTGGCAAGGATAAAACTTATCACATGAGGTTTATTCATAATATTCCTCAATCTATTCCAATGGAAGGAACAGTTCATATCAGAGGAGAATTATATGCACCTTGTCAGACTCCTTCTACTTCGCAAAGACTCGCTGCGGGTCACATACGCAAGAAGTCACCAGAAAAATCAGAAGATGATATTCGTTTTTGTGCTTTTGAAATGGTTAATCTATGTAGTTTTGAAACTGAACAAATGATGGAATTGTCTTCACTTGGTTTTGAAATTCCTAGTTTTTCTGTCGCAGATAAAAAGAAAGAAAATAGAGACTATATAAAAGAGTGCCATGAACTTTGGCTAGATAGTCGTTTATTTGGTGACTATCCCACCGATGGAATCGTAATTAAGACAAACAACAAGTCTTTGCAAAAATTGTATGACTTCAACAGCAAGACTCAACAAGGCTTAATTGCTCTTAAAAACTATTGGATGGAGGATTAAGAAAATGGATTTGGTCTTTCGCACGAAAAATAGCCTTTTGTTTTTCAGATGCGACATACTTAAATTGTTGAAGAGGATCACTTCAACACAGGAAGTTCTGGTAATGATCTATGGCTCATGCCGTATTAACCAGACTCAAGCCAGAGGTTGTGCTCGCATTGGCATTAAGAAATTAACGCTGATGAATCACTGACAAGTGAGGTTGAGGTTCCGAGTCACTATACGCTTTAGGTGAGCCACTCGGTTGTAGGTATTAAAAGCAAGTCCTACCTTCCTACCACTATCTTTTATTTTTATTTTTTAAGACAATGACTCTTTCCGACAAAAAAATCAAAATTTCTTGTGAAATTCCTGAAGATGAACTTGCATGGTTATTCTCTTACATGGATCACATGATTAGATCTTTTAATGATGATGCTCTTGAATTTTGTGAAAAAGGCGAGCGTGAAGATGCTGAGGGCTGTATAGCTTTTAGAGATTTATTTCTAATTCTCTATATGTATTTTGAGCCTTTTGAGACTCAAGCTATTAAGGATTTCGTAGGAGATGAAGGGATCACCATCTATGAAATAAAGGATGATTAAGAAAAGTTACAAAATACTGTTTTAGTATTAATCTTTGATATATTAAAGGAGTCCCAAAAGACCTATCTTTTATCTCTTATGTACTTCACTTTAAAACAGGCCGAATTAATTCTTGACCGACCTGAAGATTGTATTGCTGAACATCTTAATGAAGAGTACGGAGAAGATCTTGTTGAAGAAAGACTTTCTTTCATCTATGCAAATTTAGAAAGTCCTCAAAAAGAATTGCCTGATAGTCTTCAATCAGTAGATATTGCAATTCTTGAAAACTGCGTAACTTGCAATACCATCATGGCCCGAATAGATGATTGCGCTGAATTTAATGATGGATGCACAAGAAAGCAACAAGGTGCTTATAAAAATTCTATGCACAGTTTGGTTAAAAAGTTAAATAAAATGGGCTGCGATATAGAAGACAATTGGGAGCTTTATTATTAAATCTCTCCACCTGAGCAAGTGGGTAAACTACTCTCTACCTGAGCAAGTCATTAAACTGCTCAACTTATTCTTTATTTTTTATTCGTGATGAAAAAAGCAATTAAAAAAGAACTAATCTATCAAGATGAAAATCAAACTAAGTGGCTGTTAGATAACGGTCTAACTCAAGTTACTTATTGTAAAACAAAAGATAGTGAGCCTATTACGATGATCTATGCCTCTTATTGGCATCCTTATGAATTGAGACATTATATGCGTGATTACGCTGCATATAGTCCAATTAGTTATGTAAGACTAGGGCAAAAAATTAAGGCACTTGGTTTATGTGTTAATGGTGATGACAGTACATGGGATTTAAGAAAGTTATTAACTGCAATAGCTAATAACATATCCTTACACGCTAAACCTTTTCTGGGTGATAATGATAAGCGAACAGTAAAGCAAATCTACGGTTCAAGAGAAGATCTTTTAGAAAGGTTGCTTTTTCACTTTAGGCATCAATTAGTAGAGGAGGTGGCGTGATGAAAAAGTTAGAGCATCATCAAAGGTATTACATCCAAAGAGCTATTAATGCAGCGCATTGGATTTCTATTAATAGAAATGCCTTATTAACTTGTCAGCAAGTTTTTAGTGAATACATGGAAATGGAAGTTGAGCATGATTGCATTTGTGATCTTGATATTTCTCCTGAATCTCAAGCTTTTAGAGCTTGTCAGCCAGCAATGGGTTTAATGTTTGATCTTCTTTGTGTAATTTCTAGGGATGATTTCGACCCTGAATGTAATGGCAAATTTGATGGAGTTGTAAGGCAACCAAATATGCTTCCAAATTTTCCACCTTCAGTTTTAATTCCTTTAGAGGAAGAAGTTCAATTAAAAGAGGAGGTAGCGTGATGAAACATCAAGTTAATGTCAAAATTCCTGATGAGGAATTAGCAATGCTAAAAGCACTTGCAAAAGGGGAATTAGCAAGTGATTGTCCAACGTGCGGAAAACCCTGGGATCTTTCTAACTTGGCAACAAAAGATCCTATTCCTTTTTCAAGACTTGCATCTAAATTTTTAATTGAAAAAATTAGGGATGAATTTCATAAGGCTCAATTCAAGGGGATTGAGTTATAAAGACTTGCACCCTCAAGTACTCGCAATGTTTGACATACAGACATAAGTGGATATTTTGACGGGGAGCGATATAAAGAACAAATGAATAAATGAGTCAAAATAATTTTTTGGCTCTTTTTTTATCTTTTCTCTTCCATTCGTTGACCATTAAGAAATGTTACAAAATACTAGCTTGGTACTGTTTGGATGTATTGTTAGTTCAGTTATCTTTTATCTTTTATGACTGATTACTATGTGATTCAAAGAATAGCTAATAAAGCTTATCTTTTTGAAGTTGTTGAGCGACGTATGGGTGAACTATCTACCGAGATAGCTGATAGATGCCATGAAATTATTAGTCAAGCAAGAATATTCCATAGGGGAGAATTCTTCTTTATGGATAGAACTTCTTTACTTGCATCTAATATCTCTTACCTATTGGAGGAAGTTTAATGACTGTTTTTAATCTTACTGCTGATCTTGTTACCGAGGATTCTTGTCGTAATGGTGACTGGGAAAAAGCAGGTTTTCTTGATGAGTCAGGCCAACTGACTAACAAAAAAGATAACTATACTTTTTCCTTGACAGAATTAAGGGATCTTTTAGGTCTTTATTGGGAGCGATCAAGCGATACGTGGATCACTGCTACAAAAGAAATGTGTAATGAATTTAATACTCCTAGTGGTTTATGGTCTTTTTTAGATGATGATTCTGTTGACTCTGATATTTTATCTGGTCAAATATCAATACATAGACCTGAAGATATTACTGATGCAAGTTGGGAGCGCGTTTTAAAGCTTTTCAAGGTTGCTTGAAGACTCGCTCATACGTTTAGAGACTCGCTATCACGAAAAGACCCGCTAAGACCCGTAAAGACTCGCTATCACGAAGACTCGGAGACTCGCTAGTGCGCGTACGCATACAAGGATTATGTGACGCGCATTTTTTGTGATTTTATTTTTTCTTCTGAGAAAAATTTTTTCGTTTTTCAAATTTTTAATTTTTAAAGCCGAATGGGGGTAGACGTATTAAATATCAATCTCGAGTAGAAGTAGACGTATTGGATAGCAACGCCGAGTAGTCGTTGGCGTTTAGATATAGCAATGACGAGTAGACGTTGACGAGTAGACGTATTTGATGATTATTAAGTAATATTACAAAATACTGTTTTGGTATTTTTTACTGTATTGTTTTATATGTAGTTTTTATTTTTTTATCATGTCGGCTTTTTTAACTTCAAAAAAAGATCTCTCAACTATTGCCTTTATTTGGGGTCAAATATTCGCGGATTCAAAAAAAGCAAGTTTTCAAACTGTTGTTTCAAATAAAGACCACGCCGCGCGCCTTTTAGAATTCAATCTAGATATTGAGAGTATTTTATTTGAATTATTAATAAGCGATAATCTCGACAGTTTGCGCGCTAGGTATTCAGACTGTCGCGAATTATCGCGCGGCAAGCTTATTGATTATTGGACACCTGAAACTATGGAATATCAAGACCCTAAGCTTGAAAAAATAAGCAATAAAGACATAGAGAATATTATTGGATCTTATACTTATCAATCTTGTGAGTTTGAAGGTTTTAAAACTTCCTACGGTTTTAAAATCTGTAAAATGATAATTGATAAGATTAATGAGGTGTTACCTAAAGAGTTCCAAGATAAAAAGGAAGGATACGCAAAAACGAGCGATAGTTTTTACAGAGAAGATTTGGACTTAAGTCTTACTGATTCAGAGTATTCTCAATATGAGTCTGATATGAGGCATAATGACGACGACCAGGACGACGACCAGGACGACGACCAGGACGCGCAAGAAGTAGATACAAGTGTTTTTATGTGAAGTATTGTTGCAGAATACTTATCTAGTACTATCTAGTACTATATTAAATATATGAAATTCATTTTTCATTGTTCTTTATCTCTTATCTTTTCAAATGACTTTTTATTCAACTCCACGCCTTGACGGTCAGTACACAAGACAAGGCATTAAGGCACCTTATACACGCGCTTATGAATCGGACACCCTACGCGCTAGAAAATCAATTGAGTCAGTTCTAGGGACTGACATCACACCTGATCAAAAAAATGTTAAAGACATTTTGACTAGCGCGGGCGCGTGGTTTGATACTGCAAAAACAGATATACACTTTGATACTAAAATCCACGGATTGCAGCAAACGGCATTACATAAGGGAATCATACGAACAGATACAGGCGACCTTTTAGGTCTACACGGTACAGGCTACCAAGATGTCAAGATTCAAGATATTGAATACATCCTAGAAACATTAAGTGACAAGATGACAATTTCAAATGTGCTTTTAATGAATAATGGAGCGCGCTTGTATGTCACTGCGACAGTTGACGAGAATGAAGTAACTACAGGCGACACCATACGCCGTCAACTTCACTTGTATAACTCACATGACGGTTCAACCGCGTTAGGGTGCTTTTTTTCAGACCGTCGCATGGTCTGTATGAACGAACTAGGTATTTTTACTGGCTCAACTGCAAGCGCGGCAATTAGTCAGGGGCAAGGCTTAAAAATGAGACATACACGCAATGTGCGGAACTTTGCTCATAGCCTAGTAAAAAGAATAGATATAGAAAATCAAAGGTTTGAACAGTCAATACAAGACTATAAGTTAATGGCAAATACAGGATTTAAAAAAGGTGATGCTGAGAAAATACTTTTAAAAGTTTACGGCGACAAGATCAAAAAAGACCAAGACTATACAGACCTTAAAGAGTATCAGCCAATACAAAGGCTAGTAAATACAGGGACAGGTGTCGAACTTACCAAAGGCGCGACAATGTGGCGTTTTTATAATGCTCTTACAGAGTATGAGACACACTTCTCAGGAACTGCCAAAAAGAACAGACAGGAAATCAAATTTAATTCAAAATACCACGGGATCACAAAAACGCGCATTAACAAAGCTAGAGAATCAGTTTTGGAGTTGTGCGCGGTATGAAATATCTAATTATTTATCTAGCGTTCTGTCTTGCCTTGCTCGTCAGTCTTAACCAGTCATTGACTAAAGCAACACAAAACGATTGTCAGTATTTAAAAATTGCCGCAGCCTGTAGGCAGTTAAACAAGTAAACACATAGACCCTACAAGCTAGGGTCTTTTTTCCTTTATCCCTTATCAATTATCATGGACTACACATCACAACAAAAACAAGCACTGGACAAGTTAAAAAGCAGATACGGCGACAAGATAAAGAATATATATACTTACTTTGGCGGCGTTTTAATGGTAGAAACTGATCATATAACGCTAGGCATTGAAAGAGATGGTCATTGCCATAGTTAGGACAATATAAAAAATAAGACCCTATAATTTAGGGTCTTTTTTAATGCTCTTTTTTATTCCTTTTAATAGTGTCTACCTGGTAAGCACTTTTTTTATGGCCTTTATATGGCCTTCAGACAGTCCAAAATTAATCGTGCTATGTAGTACAAGGTGGTAAATTGCGGTCAATAGAGACGATTTGCGACGTTAGGTATTAATACGTAGCAATTTGAGGTAGCTAATATTAAATTGTTAACTCGTTTGCTGTGTTGTATTGCGTGACAATGAGCGACAAAACGCGGCAACGCGTGGCAATACGTCACAGACTGGGAGGAATTGAGACATACACGACGAAAAAAAGTTGGCGTTCAAAAAAAAAGGTACTTTTTCG
>MDSY01121041.1_pt1 | contig 20482 bp, 8 predicted proteins | sample 811131 | NCBI WGS metagenome assembly MDSY01 (sample SAMN05326643, study PRJNA326480) | marine metagenome | isolation source: seawater | place: Atlantic Ocean: South West | collected 2010
CATAATCGGTCTTTCACGTCAGCCATGATGTCCAAATCTCCTTGATCATCGATACTCATGAGAATTTCAGGGAGTTGTTCAAGTCCTACTGTCAATTCATACATTTCATTGATGAATGGATGCTTTTCCGATGGATTGCGACTCATTTCTACAACGTCCGCAATGACGCTCAGTGTTCGAATATTGTGTCGGAACCAATCGATGGTCCGTTCAGGTAGAATCAGTTCTGTATTGTTTGCATTTGGTAAGACGACCCATCCATCCGGTGAATCTGCTGGTGCGCCTGAACCAATCCAGGTGATTGATTTGAAAACGGTGTAATCCTTCCACGTTTCACCATCGCCAGGTTTCAAGACCCGGCACCATTTCTTGAATAATTCAAGTGGTTCTTTACAAACGACAACTCGCTCATAGCGGTCATTGTTGAAGCGGGTTTGACGTAGATTGTGAAATAAGCCACTGAGGGTTTTCATGCTTTCTGGATACTTCTTCGCATAGTTCATGGCATGGCTGACCTTCAATCTTCGCTGAGCAGGATTTTCAATCGGCATCAATAATTGCATTCGCTCACGTGTAGCCGCACAAGAAGCAAACGATACAATGTCGTTGAGCAGACTGCGATGCAAACGCTCAGCCTCTTTAGTGGCTAAGAAGGAACCTGACTGCCCTGCGACCATTCGAGCAAGTGTCAATGCCCTTTTTGGAGAGACACCATCAATTTCTGCAATTCGGGCTATATCTCCCGATTTTAATGAGGCAAGAGCTTGGTCTTCTCCGCCAAAATGATCGGTTATTTTTTGTGCTAATCGTTCACCAACGCCGGGCAAGGTACTCAGAACCATGATTCACATCGTTTGTCAAGGGCTTTTGAGGATATTGCTCAAAGACCCTCATTTCGTGCGAAAAGTGAATGTGTTCAAATGACTGGTCATTGGCGAGTTAACCTCAAATGAAAGAGACACTAGGAAAGACTGGTGGACGTAGTTGAGTCAAGAGGCTTCTGACAATCAGGTTCGCCTATCGCGTGAATTTAATCTCGTCTTGAGTTCAACGCTTGCTGTAGCACTCGTCTTCCTTTTCGTTTCCGCTGTTTTCGGAGAAGCAGTCGTTGAAATCCTTGAACAGGATGAGCAGCAATCCGGTGTTCGTGTTCCAGTCTGGGAGCGTAACACTCTCCCCTACCAAACAGAGGGGGATTTCAGTATCGCTCTTGAAATCGGTCCTTATCAGGCTCTTGCAACCGATAATGAATGGAATTCGACTCACCATTTTGTTGAATACATCCTTCCAATCGAAGAAGGTGGTGCTGCTCCTGATGATGCGGTGATTAGCCTCGCTGTGTGGCGGCCCAATGTTCCTGAAGGTGTCAAAGTCCCCGTTATCGCGGAGTTCGGACCTTATTTCCAAGAAGCATCGGTTGAAACACCATCGATTGAAGTCCCAGGCACCTGGTTGGGTCAGATGATTATCGACCAAATCCTACCTCACGGTTTTGCATTTGCACAAGTATCTGTTTCGGGTACTGGGCGTTCAAACCACTGTATGGATCTGATGGGCAATGCTGAACAACTTGGCAACGACGCCGCAGTTCGATGGTTGGCTGAACAAAATTGGTCGAACGGAGCAGTCGGTATGATCGGCAAATCCTATGACGGCTCAACCCCTTGGCAAGCAGCAATGTTCGGTGCTGAACATGACTATCTCAAAACCATCGTACCTATTTCTGGTTTGATTGGCGTCAAAGAATTGATGTGGAGAAACGGGTCTTCAGAAGCCCGAGCTCCAATTATGCACAATGGAGTATACGGCTCGTACGGAATCGATGGAGATGAAGAGGATTACCAAAACATCTGCCCAGATTACATCATTGGACCAGGTACTGGAGTTGCAGCATACATGTTCGGTTCGGAAGTGGCAGGTGATTATTGGGCTGAACGTTACTTCCTCGAACGCGTGTTAAACAACTACCAAGGGAGTGTATATTTGATTCAGGGCATGCATGATTGGAATGTCGATCCACACATGGCAGTGCCGACTATGAATGCACTCAAGGATGCAGGAATTGATGCTAAGGGTCTGTTTGGTCAATGGGATCACGACTATCCTGACCGCCCGGTACAATTAGATGACCGCTCGGAGATGGGCGGTCGGGGTGGAGAAGCATTCCCTGAGATGATGCGATACGATTGGATGCAAGACTTACTCGAATGGTTTGACTACTATCTTCGGGGTGTCGGAGAACAACCAGGGCTCTACATCGAGATTCAATCCAATCAGGGTTCATGGCGACTTGAGGATCGTTATCCTCCCAGCGACACCACAGAAGTCACCTTTGATTTAGGCGGCTCACTGGCCAATGTTGGCGGTGGGACAACAGTATTCCCGGATGCGAATACTGGACCGGTGTGGCAATCTGAGCCGCTTACTGAAACAATGTACTTAGCAGGAACTCCGCGACTCCATGTCGATGTTACAACAGCATCAGTTGGTGGTCAATTATACGCTCTACTCGAGGAGTGTGATGATTCTGAGAACTGTATTCACATTGGTCATGCTATCATGGACTTGCGCTATCATGAAGGTGGTGACGAAATCCAAACTTGGACGCCTGTTTTGCAGACGATTAATGCTAAGATGGAGTTCATGCCACTGGATGCAGAAATTACCGTAGGTCACACGCTTCGATTGAGCCTCTTATCGACGGGTGAAGATTACCTGCCAGCAAGTACTTCTTCAGTGGTATTTGTCCAGGAAGGCGAGACATCAACTCTACAACTTGACACTTTTGAACCGTCGCAAAGAACCTACTTCACGCCACCTGAATGCATGCATGAACGTTGCGTCAATGCCGAATGATTCCCCACCTCTCCTGAAGGGATGATGCTACAGGTTTGAATTTCATGATTTCGAATTATGATATTATAAGTATAGCCTCGAATGGATGTCTGTGTCGTCTGTTGACCATGTCTCAGGTTGGGAGGGTCTGCCCTCCGGCGAATGGCTTGACAATGACGAAGAAGGAACTCATTGGTATCTTGGAGATGATGGCAGATATTGGCGTTCCACCGACGATGGATTCCGTGTGTGGAATGAAGAAAGCAGCGAGCCGATTGAGAGTGTAACAGAGTCTGCATCGCGCACCACTTTTCTCGATAGAGAAGAGGATGAGGATGAGTATGCGGATGAGGATGAGGATGAGGATACAGAAGACCAAATCCCCGTGCCTAAAATCGGTAAAGGGATTGCGTTTTTAGGGATTCTTGTCGCTTTGATGATTGCTGGATGGACGCTCTATCTCGCGATACCTGCTACCGAAGAGAATCTCGAATTATTCGGTTCAGAAAGTGAATATTTTGTTGAACAGGATCGAATCCTTGTCGATGGATTAGAGTCCGTTCAAATGTTGAACACGATAACTTTGTTCTTCACCGGAGTTATTGTCTGTATTGGTTTGCTAACCATGTTCAAGAAAACGCCATGGTGGGGTCTTTCAGCAACCTATCTTGGCCTCTTTCTCCTGCTTTTCTACACTCTGTATACTGCTTTCTCATCGGAACATAACTGGGTTAATTCCTGCGACCCTCAAGTGGTCTATTGTTATCAAGCAGAACCAGCATCCTCACTTTTTACTATCGATGCGTTTTACACCTCAACTCTCTGCTTCGTTGCCCTCATGTTTGTTTCGAACAGTTCCCTGCGAACTTGGGTTGACTTTGATCCCAATGAGCAAGAAGTGGATGAAATTCCTCTCATTTACATCTTCGGTGGCGACGCTCCCCGATTAGGTGGATTCGCCTCGCTGTTGGGCTTACTGATGTCTATTTCGGTAATCGCATTTACCAAGTTCATCGGCATGGCTAATACTCAGGAAAACATTGAAACTTCTCGAGATTATGGTCTGACGTCACTTGAAGAGTCCTTTGCATCGGTTCAAATGTTCAATACAATAGCACTTGTTCTCGCGAGTATTATTCTTGTAATTTCACTGCTCAGCATGATCAAAAAAATTCCGTGGTGGGTACTCCCTTCATCGTGTTTTACCCTTCTGTGTTTAGTGCTATTTACCGCTCAAAAAAGCACCGATACAGGTTACAGTTTTGTCGAACAAGATGCTTTCTACTCAGGGTGCTGCATTATGCTAGCTTTTTTCGTTATGGCAATAAGCGCTTTCCGTTCACTGAGTGATTTTGATTGGGAAGAATTGACAGATGACGATGATGATGACTACAATAAGTCAAGCAGCAAAGAAAGTTTCTCTTTCTATGATGATGATGAAGAAGATGGAGAAGAACGACGTGGCAAGGTCAAAATAGCAGTTCTCGTATCACTTCTTCTTCTATCAGCTTTCAGTGGATATGCGATTTTCCAAATCGCATCAGATGGCTCGAGTGTAGAGGCATTTGCTGTTCGTGATGCAGTAGGAAACATTACCAATGGTTCCGATGATATGCTGGTAGTGGTTGATTTCCTCGATAAAACCAATGCATACAAAATCGATGATATTCGTATCTCCATAGCAGTGAGCGGTGCATCAATTTATGGTGAGGGCGAGAACACAATTTGTGGCGGAGTTGCCGCTTGCGGAATCGATTATTTGGAAGTATTTGATGACGGTGTATTAACTGCCGAAGAAAGTATCTTAGTCTATGAAAATGACTACAATCTCTGTTCTGGAGAGCCAGGAACTGCTTGCGAAATTACAGTTTACATCTCTTATGATGACTCCCAAACTGATGAGACAGTTGAGTTGGCCGTCCTTTCTATTGAAGCGGTTTCAAAGAGCAGTTGAAACTCTTAGCACGTTTAGTCCGTATGTAGAACTCAATCTAATATGGCAATTCGAGTTCAACGGCAAACAGTGGGTCTGGGTCGGTTGAATCGTGGTATGCGACAACAACTCCTCCATCGTTGAGAATGGCAAGGGAAGCGAAATCAAAACGTATATCATTTCCAGCACCAGATGTAGAATCCAAGTCGCCTTGACCAATGTATGTCAGCGTATCAGGAGACATGTCTTCAGAATAGCCCCGGACATGGTAGACCATATCGATGTCAGGTCCGTCTGTACTTTGGTAGCGAATGTTAAGAACGAACAGGTCCAATTCCCCATTTGCTTGAAACTCCCATTCTTCGATAGAAGAAGATACAGTACCCATATCATAGGTTTGGTTCTGCCAAGTCATTGCACCATCGGTTGAGATGTAGTGAGTGAATGTTGTTCCTGAGTTGGCTACGCAATGAAGCGTTCCTGCGGAATCATAGTGACAGTATTCGGATGGGAATTGGACTTCTAATTCATTCCAAGATAACGTAGTATCCATGTAAGCAGCGTTTCCGTTTGAGTAGTAACTTGGGAATATAAGTCCGCCACTCGGCATCGGGAATGCTCGCATTTCTTTGTGCGGTTTGTTGACGTCATAGTATGGAGTCAAACCTTCAGCAGTGAAGTTGAGGTCAAGTTCAATAATTGGATCATTAGAATCTCGGTCGGTGAATTGGAATGGGTAATAGTTGAGTCCATCAACGCTGATTTGGCCACCAGCATCAAGTGATTGATGCCAGAAGTTGGATACGACAATGCTTGCCCATTCACCGTTACCAATGCTTGAAGTGATTGGTCCGACAACTTCCACTTGCCATGAACGGTCATAGAAAGGCTCAGTCAAACGATTGTAGCACCACTTCCATTCGTCTTCTGATTCATCAAACAGAAGGGCGTAGAACTTGTCGATTTTTCCGTCAGCTCCGATGTATGGGAACCATGACATCGAGATGATGTCGCCGTTTGTGGCTTGTACTATACTGCCTTCACCCAGTCCTTCTTGACCGGGGTTTGTTGGAACGGCGGTGATGCATTGTCCAAGAGCAGGTAGTACACCTGGAATGTAGGTGTCCCATGCATGACCTCGATCTTCACTGAAGACGGGATATTCGCCTCCGATATTGAGTATGTCTCCTTCAATGGTCGTTGCGAGATAGTGCTCGCAACAGTTTCCACCTTTCGTAGCATCAAAGACTGCCCAAGTTGTATTGGTCGTTTGATTGGTTCGCAAATCTACAGTCATGAACATTCTCGGGTTTTCGTGTTGGATTTGATCAACCAGTGAATACGACTCCCAAATTGGCGCGACAGTTTCTTGTTCGACCAATTCTTCTCCGCCGCCAAAACAGCCTGCAAGTAGCATGGAGGCTACCATGAGAACGGACAGAGCGATGCGACGCATGAATTGGCGTAGTGGCCCATCTCTTTGAAGGCGTCGCAGACGCATTAAGGGTGATTTCACTCTTATTTGACTGTAAACCAAACTGAGGTGCCATCGACTTCAAAGGTTTCTGTATCGCTTGAAGGCGTATCAGACTCCAGATGGAATACTGCCGCAGCAGCACGTGTTTCGGAGACAATCCATTCACGGTCTTGTTCAAACATTTCAGGCGCGTTTTGTGTCCAAATTTCCAAGTCAATGGTTGCTTCAATAGCTAGGTTGAGGTCTTTACGCATGGATTGAATTCTTCGAGTAATGTCTCGTGCGAGACCCTTGGAAAGGAGTGCAGGGGTGTCGTTCATGTCAAGCACGAGGCTGATTTGTTGTGCCTCTTCTCCTTGTCCAATCATCACTGTGGAGGCTGCAAAGCCTTCTCGCTCAACACGCCGAACTTCCACATCTGTTTCTTCAATCGAAATGCCCAATATTTCGCATGTACCGGCTTGAATAGAAGCAAACATGGCAGCCGGATTATCTGAATTTTTGATTTCACTGGCAACAGCGTTGACCTCGCTTCTTGCTTTAGGGGCAAGTGCACGGAAGTTTGGTGCGAGTTCAATCTGTTGGAATCGGTCAAGGTCATTCTCGACAGCAATCAGTTCCACATTCAGTTCTTCAGCGAGGATGTCGTGGAATTCACCCATATCAGGACCGGATACAATCCATCCTTGAGCACAAGGTAAGCGCTGTCTTCGTTTTGCATCAACTCGGATTCGCCGGCCAACTTCAGCCAGTTCACGAACCAATGCCATGGTTGTTTCCAAATCCAAATCTTGAGGTGGGAGGACAGCAGTTGCTTCTGCTTCTTGCTCATCCCAATGGTCTGCAGTAGCCCCGTCAAGGGTTCCTGGGACACCGAGAGGCCAGTCCGCTTGATGAACCGTTTCGCCTGTAAGGTTTCGGTGAATTGTATCGACCATAAACGGGCTTACTGGAGCGATTAAACGGCACACAGTCGTCAAAATTTCATGCAAAGTGTGTTGGCACGACACTTTGTCTGATGTTTCAGCATCGTCCCAAAGGCGCCGTCGACTTCGTCGGACATACCAGTTGGAAACATCGTTGACGATGAAATCTTCAAGATCTCGACAAGCCTTGTGGAAGTTCCAACCTTTGAAATCCGCATGGTAATTCTTTGCAGTTGTGGCAAGACGAGATAAGATCCAGCGGTCAAGAGATGGTCTTGAAGAGACTTCTGAAGTCGACTGTTCGGGGTCAAAGCCATCCAATGCAGCGTAATCAGCGTGGAACTTGTAAACGTTCCACAGAGTCAAGAACATCTTCGCATAGGTTTCTCGAACACCGTTTGAATCGAATTTGAGAGGATTCCACGGTGCCCCTGCCGTCACCATGTACCATCGAGTTGCATCAGCACCTTCTCGGTTGAAGTGGTCCCATGGGTCAACAATGTTTCCGCGTGACTTTGACATTTTCTTTCCTTCAGCATCCAAAATCAATCCTAAACTTAGGCATCGCTTGTAGGCAGGTTTGTCAAAAACAGTTGTCGATACTGCAAGTAATGTGTAAAACCATCCTCGTGTTTGGTCGACTCCTTCACAGATATAGTCGACAGGGAACGAGGCATCAAAGGTTTCACTTCCCTCAAAGGGATAATGCCATTGAGCGAAAGGTGCACAACCTGAATCAAACCAACAATCCATGACAAAAGGTTCCCTTTGCATCGGTTTACCATCCTCTGAAATGAGAGTGAAGCCATCGACGATTGGACGATGAAGGTCGACATCATCTGGACATGGTGGATTTTCAATTCCAGCAGCAACTGCCTTTGCTACTTCTTCTTGCAATTCAGCGATTGAACCGATGCACTTCATGTTGCCCTCACCATCTCCCCAAACTGGAAGTGGCGTGCCCCAATACCGTTCACGAGATATTGCCCAATCTTTGACATTACGCAACCATTCTCCGAATCGACCTTCGCCGACCCAATCAGGAGCCCATTCGACATCATTGTTGAATTCAAGAAGGCGTTCTTTGACCGCTGTCATTCGAACAAACCATGAATCCATGGCGTAGTAGAGCAGCGGGTGATCGGTTCTCCAGCAATGTGGATAGTCGTGCAAGTATGCTTTTTCTCGATACAAAAGTCCACTTTCAGGGCCTTTACCATTGCTTCCACCAGAGGCACAGAGAAGTTCGATAATCGTTTGATCGCATTCTTTGACATATCGTCCGTCGAGCTTTGGATGTGTTCCGGCGAGGAAAGCACCATCCATACCAACGGTGTGGTATGCAGGTAATCCGGCGGCCATTCCGAGGTTGTAATCGTCTTCACCATACATTACTGCGGTGTGAACAACTCCCGTTCCGTCAGTGGTGGTTACCCAATCTGCTTCAAGAACAGTCCATGCTGTAGTCGATTCACCACGTGGAACTGCCTCTGGGAACAGTGGCTCGTAACTACGACCCACAAGTGTAGATCCGAGGAACTCATCGATGACTTCGACATTGTGTCGAAGTACTTCCTTCATCAAATCTTTCGCTAAAATTATCTCTTCACCGACAGCAGCACCGCCTTGGCCGACCCAATTCTCCGCCTGTTCGGTGATACGTGCTCGAACATAGGTCACATCTGGTCCAACGGCTAATCCAACATTGCCAGGGAGTGTCCATGGCGTGGTTGTCCAAGCCAAGATACTGGCAGGATCATCAGTTAATTTGAACTTCACATAGACTGATGGTTCTTCGACTTCTTTGTAACCAAGAGCGACTTCATGGCTTGAATAGGAAGTCCCAGTTTGGGGGCAATACGGGAGTACTTTGTAGCCACGGTAGAGCAGTCCTTTGTCGAACATCTGTTTCATTGCCCACCAACATGATTCAACATAATTATTCTCAAGAGTTACGTATGGGTTGTCCAAATCTACCCAGTAAGCCATGCGCTCGGTCATTTCTCTCCATGCGGACTCATAGGTCCAAACGGAATCTCGGCACGCTTGATTGAAATTCTCCATTCCATAGGCTTCAATTGCTTCATTTGACATCAAATCCATACGCTTCTGAACTTCGATTTCTACCGGCAATCCATGTGTGTCCCAGCCACCTTTTCTCTCAACTCGGAATCCTTCCATCGTTTTCCATCGGCAGACAAGGTCCTTGTAAGCACGAGCGACGACGTGATGAATGCCTGGTTTGCCGTTAGCAGTAGGCGGTCCTTCGAGGAAGATGAATGGTGCTCCATTTCTGTTCGATTCAATGGATTGCTGGAAGGCATTTTCGCTTTTCCATGCCTCTAACAAGGCAGTTTCAAGAGCGACAGCGTCGAGTTCACCAGCAGACTTTGGACGTGCCATATCCATCCGAGTAGAGTTTTTGTCTTGAACCTCACCCCTCTTCCACTAAGAAAAAATGAACATTCAGCAGGTTTTAGAATTGATGAAAAGAAGGGCATTGAACTCAACTTAATGAAAATGAGTTGGGGTATGTTTGAAGTCCTTTAACCGATAGGGGAGAGTATGTCGGGGTCTTCATCGCGCCGCAGAGCATTGCTGCTCGCGCTCTTGATGCTCTTGGGTGGCTCACTGCAGACCCTGTTGACGCAGAACTCAACACCTTCCTCGACATCCGTTCTTTTTGATGATGAAACCATTCTTTATGCAGGTCCAGGTGACGAAGCAATCATTCAACTAGCAGGCTCGGGTTTGTATTCTAATTCTTTCAGCGTAGAAGTGCCAAGTAACGCCCCCGTGACTGATGTTCATCTTTCGATGAAGCCATCGGTTGATGCTACCCATCAAGGCTTTGTTTGGGATGATAATACTGTTTGGTCGCACAGCAGCGCAACCAATAATGGAACGTTCGGACAAAACAATGTGCTGACTGGAAACGGTGCAGGTACTCTTTGGGATTTCAATTCCAACGCAGCGGGTTGGACTTTTTCCAACTCCTTTGCTGGTCGAGTAACCACTCCAAATTGTGGACTTAATGGAAGTTCGGGCGGTTCAATTCGAACCTATGCTGGCTCAACATATGCAACTTCACCTGTCAATGACTTTTCGGGAGTTTCAGCGATGCCTTTCCACGCTTGGGTTCACGAGGGTAGAAGCGGATGTGGAGAAACACCTGATGCCGCTGAAGATTTGCAATTCCAGTACAGGACTTCGAGTGGTACTTGGACGACATTCAACACCTTCTCTGGCGGTGGTGCTCAAACAAGTAATCTCCAGTACATGACCAACCTTCCTCCTGCAGCATTGCACACCACTTCACAAATACGAATACACCAAACCTCGGGTTCAAGCACATGTTGCGATTATTGGTTTATTGACGATGTACATTTCGCAACACCTCCCTCCGCAGAATGGACCAGTCCAACTATCGGTTTCGCTTCAAGTTCATTCCAAGATGTCGATGCAGGCCCATGGGCGCCGCTTCATCTCAATGCTGATGTTCCAACTGGTGCAAGCCTCAATTGGACGGTTCTGGACGGTTACACTGGTTTGCCCATCACGGGCATGAGTGGAAGTGGAGCAGGATGGATTCCACTAAACGGAATGGACTGGCAAACCGTAACTTCAATTCGTCTGAATCTGTTTTTCGAACCTTCTCCAAACGGACAAATGCCGAGTATTCATTCCATTAGCGGTGATGGTACTTATGCGGTCTCAGCAACCTCTCCTTTCGCCTTTGAGGAATGGTCTGTTAATGGAGGTGCATTTTATGTCCCCGGAACCAATTCTATCGATGGAATGGTCAATGATAGTCTCGTCTCTCCATGGTTTACCGCCTCAGCAGCTCTTGCAGAAGTCTTCATTGACGCTACGACCAGTTTAGTCCAAACTCAGATGAGAACCTCTCCTACAGATAATTGGACCAATATTTCTCTTCCATACACCATGGATATGCTCGGAAGCGAGGGCACAGTGGGGGCTTATCAAGTCCAATTCGTCTCAACCTCGAACAATACGACAGATGTATGGCAAGTGTTTGATTTTGAATCGGGTGCCTATGGAGGAACCCAACCAGTCGCACCTGCTATTGACTTTTCTCAAGATGGAATGTATGAATGGGGAGGGAGTGATGCACGAGTTGGTTCTTGGGGTTGGCAAGACCGCTTTGAAAACGGTCAAACTTCAATCGCAGCAAACCCGGGAATCAGCGGTAGTTCAATGGTTAAGGCTTGGATTCCAGCAACTGAACTCAGCAGTTTTTGCTTTAGCGCCCTTTCAAGTAACGGCAATTTAGCGTCGATAAATCTCGTTCATGACGGCACAATAATGGCGAATTGGAATATCGAGACCGGTTCAAGTTATCTTGTTCTCAACCAAACTCAACTCACAGATCTCAATGCTGCCATTGCCGGAACTTCTTCTTTAGCAAGTGCATTAGGTACGTATTTTACAGAAGTTGAGTTTGAAGTCTATGGTACTGGAAACGTGACCTTAGCTGGCCTGGGAGTGCCGTATGAAGCGGCCAATACTCTGCTTGCTCCTGTTGATTCGATATTCGTGTTAGAAATGAATGGCGCTCGCTATGGTTTGTCCACTGCAGGTGGAGTGCACAACATTCCATTGCCAATTACATCTGAAACTCCAGGTGGGCTACACGTGACTATCGAAGGATTGAACACTTCTTCAAGCGTTGAACTGCTCAGTATGAACATGCATACAGATGCAACCATCTTGACTCCAAGCCAACGATGGCAAACAATGGAAACTACCTTTGACATCTTTTCCTCCTCTGCAACATCAGCTCGTCTTGATGTGGTTGGAGGCGGACATGCTGCTACTTGGCTACTGCCGCTCAATGGTGGCTCACCGGTTGGAACAGGTGATTCTGCTCTTGTCGAATTGCATCCTACCGAGGCAGTTACGAGTTCTGTGAGTGGGACAAGGTTAACCATGAACATCACGTTTAGAATCGAGCCCTCTTGGGAAGATTCCGACACTCTGCAAGCCTCGTCTCGATTGTTGCTTTCAAGTGGAGTACTTTCAATTCCAGCCTCGCATACATGGGGAGGAATGGGCACTCAAGGTTTTGAAAACGATTTAGAAATCAAGCAGGTGACTTTCAGAGACTCATACAACATGGAACTTGATCCAACTGATTATTACCTCAAAGCAGGTTCAACCATCCAAATTGAAATCCAAATTGGATTTGAAGGTATGAACACCCTTGACGCTTTTGCTGAGGATGATGCGATTGTCGAATTTTACCGTGGCGAGAACTTGGTTGCGAATACCACGACTCTTGACGGTAATATGTGGAACATCACGGACAGTGTTCCGTTTACTTTCGGAGTAGCAGTGTGGCATTTCGAAGTGAAAGCGCTCAATGGCTCAGGCACGACATCTGCAGCAGTTTTCACCCGGACATTCCACATTGATTCGATTTCTCCTCAAGTTCTTGAAGTCAACATGGACCGTTACGATCACCGTGTACCCTCAACAACTCAAACGATTCAAATTCAGATATCAGACCAACCTATTTTGCCTCAAAATATTCACGCTATGGTGTGGAGAGAATGGGTTGATGATGATAATTTCAACCAATGGCCCGATGAAGGAGAATACCACCAAATGGCCTTGTATATCCCAAATAACCTTTCGACTTTAATCGGACAATATACCTTGATGATGGACGATACAGGTGGAAGCCTCGGGCAGAAAGTTTCTGTTTATCTCGCAGGTTCAGATAATGCTGGGCACCCCTTAGAAAACGGTGGTTCAAATATATCGGAGGAACAGTTATTCATGTATCAACTGGCTACAGACGGGGCACCTTCGGTCGCATCAAACGCCTTTTCGTTTGAAGGCGGAAAGAAACCTTGGTTGCATCCAGAAATGCCTTACGTCTTTGCAGTTGATATCTCGGAACCCAATGGAGGCTCAGACTTGTCAACAGTTGTTGTCGAATTAGCATCAAATCAAGGCAGTGACTCGCTCCCAATTCAATGGGACTTCACGACCGGAAATTGTACTACGACCAGTCCTCATGTTGTTATTTCTGATTGTGAAATGCGTGGTGCTAATGGACCTGCTGACCCCTATGAGCGCCAAATGACGCTGCATGTCGAAATGAAATTAGCCTGGACAACACCTGACTTAGGTGAAACTCGCAGAGAACCTGGTATCCGAGTAATCGACCGAGCCGGTCAAGAAGTCTTCCACGCTTTCCCTGAACACCGCTGGCGATTCTCAGCTGCGATGGAGATTCCAGAAGAAAGTGTAACTTTGATTCTCTCTCAAGGGACCTTACTCGGCGACGGTGCCCGCTTAGCACCCAACAGTCCGTTGGAAGTGGCTGGAGCAGTTGTCTTTGCTGAAACCGGTTTGATACCGCACTTTTCTTGCCAAGTCGACGTCCTGTTTTCTGGTTCGACGACTTCAGCCAGTTCACTCGATGGGATTTGGTCGGTGGCTCTTCAAGCGCCTTCAACGACCATGACTACACCAATGACGTGGAGCGTTGGTTGTCTCCAAGGCCAAGGTGTCGATGCGACGAATCAAGAAACCTCAGTTCGTTGGATTATTGTCGATGGCACAGGCCCAGAACCTGTAGAAGTTTCAAATCCACGTCCTGCTTCAGTCCTTGAACCAGAATCTCACGAAGTGCGCATCCTTCTGTCCGAAGCAGGTGGCTTGGAAGTGGAGTCACTGGAATTGGTTTGGTGGGTTGAAGAAAAAGCTACAGGTGATCGTTTGAGAAACGGTATCGAACCTCTTACTTTGATTGGTTCCGATATCTCGGGATTGCGTTTGGAAGTTGTTGGTTCTTTTGATTTGAGCGAAATAACTCCAGAGATGTTGGAAAACAGGCTCTCAGTTCACATCATGGTCACCGGACGGGATCTTGCAGATAACGAAGTCCTCGGATTAGGAGGTACTCCTTCTGGGACGACGGTCGGTGTTTGGGACATGGTATGGTTGAAGCCGGAGTTCTCGATTCAAAGTTCCTCAATCAGTTATTCTCGTCTCTTGGTAGAAGTTGGGCAAACCTCGATTGTTACTGCTTATATCGAAAACACTGGAACTCTGAATGGTTCTGTTGAAGTTATTTTCTCAGAGGTTCTTTTCGATGGAAACTCTTCGACGCTCCGCAGAGTTACGGTTGAAGTTCCTAAAGGGGGAGGGATTCCCGTTTCAACGGATTGGAATCCATCACAACCAGGTCTGCAATGGGTCGAAGTGCAACTCGCATCAGAAATGACTTCAATCGGACCTTCTATCGATGTGCGACAACAACGTGAAGAATCCTTCTCTGAGAAAGTATTCGGAGATGTTAACCCCGTTTTGGGTACATTTGCTGCCGTTCTTTTCCTTTCGATTGTCTTGACAGGATTAGTTTGGGCACGACGAGTCACGCTCAATCGCGGTTCGAGACTCGATTATGATTGGGATGAATATTCTTCTGAATTGGAAGAAGAAGAAGAAGACGACGAGTATGAGGATGAAAACTTTGAAACTGAGCCATCCCCATCAGCAACCGTTGCTGCAGCAGTACAAACAACAGCACAACCGGCTGAGCAGACCGATTGGGTGATGGGTTCAGATGGTTATTGGTGGTATCATGATAAAGTCGCTAATGAATGGTGGTACAAGAACGCAGCAGGCGAAATTGTCCAACACAAGTGATGCATTGGAGTGATACAATGAGTCGAATGATTGGTTTGCTTCAAGTTGATCCAACTGTTGGTGACCTTGCCGGTAATGCAACGCGTCTGGAGCAACTCGCTCAACTTGCGTCAGAGCACGGCGCAGATGTCGCTGTTACGACTGAATTAGCAATTTCAGGTTACCCACCTCGTGACTTGCTCTTGCAAGATGAATTCATTCGCCTTGCACAGCAGACAGCCATTGGTTTAGATGTCCCTATTCCGGTTCTTGTTGGAACCCCTATTGAATCAAAAGCAGACCGCCAATTACCCAGTAATGGGGTCGTTCGTGCAGGGAGTAAAGACGCCGTTTCAAATGATGGAAGTTCTCATATTCTTGCTCGAAAGCAACTCCTTCCATCGTATGATGTCTTCGATGAAGCACGTTATTTTCAACCGGACAATCGCTCAGGAATCGCTCGAACTATCGCCCAACTTGATTTGGGAGTTACTGTTTGTGAAGATGCTTGGCAAGCGGCAGGTCTGACACCCTCTGCCTATTCGGCAGACCCCATTGAACACTTGGCAGAATGGGGCCGTCAAGGTGTTCAGTTAGATGCGACTGTGAACCTTTCCGCCTCACCTTATCACGCCGATAAATTGAGTTCTCGAATTCATGTGTGCCGAACCGCAGCACGCATTCTCAATCACCCGTTTTTACTCGCGAACCAAGTGGGCGGTAACGATGATTTACTGTTCGATGGTAATTCGTTGGTCGCTTGGCCCGATGGTCGCGTCGTGGTCGCTCCTGCATGGCAAGAAGGTGTTCTTATGGTCGATATCGATAATGCACAGAATTGCAAATGGGTCGCTTCTGAAGCACAGGATGCGCTCTGTATCGGTGACGATAAACTGCGGCATGTTTCTCCGGAAGACAAGGGCCATGAATACGACAAAGAGTTACTTGAAGACCTCACCGATGCCATTGTGACTGGACTTTCAGATTATTGCCGGAAGTCCGGAATCTCTTCCATTGTCTTAGGGCTGTCAGGTGGTATTGATTCAGCAGCTGCAGCATGTGTGGCAGCAGCGGCAGTTGGTGCTGAGAACGTTACTGGTATCGCCATGCCAAGTCGCCATTCCTCTCAACATTCAATCGATGATGCTCGCCATACCGCACAAGCTCTCGGCATTCATTTTGACACTATTCCCATTGATTCATTCCACCTTTCAGTCGAAGAATCGATTGGACAGGTTCTCTCCAATGGTCACCCAGTTGCCTCAGAAAACTTGCAAGCACGTTTGCGTGGCCTTCTTGTTATGGCGCATGCAAATGCCCAAGGTCACATGGCAATTGCCACCGGCAATAAATCCGAATTAGCACAGGGATATTGTACCCTTTATGGTGACATGGCGGGAGGTTATACTCCTCTTGGCGACCTCTACAAGATGCAAGTGTACGGACTTGCAGATATATTCAACGCTCGTGCAGAGCGTGATGGACGCACACAACCGGTCAACCAATCGACTCGAACCAAACCGCCTTCTGCCGAACTTGCTCCTGACCAAAAGGACGAAGATTTTTTGCCGCCATATGATTTACTCGATGCAATACTTCACGCACATATCGAAGATGGATTAGATGCACAGGCTATTGCTGACAAAGGATTTGACCGAGAGGTTGTTGTGGAAGTTCTAACTCGATTGGAGCGCAGTGAGCATAAGCGCTGGCAGATGTCTCCCGCCCCTCGGGTATCATCACGCGCCTTTGGCCAAGGATGGCGAAGACCACTTGCTTCTCGTCATGATTGGCGTCATTGAGAATAAATCAAAAAGGCCTGCACAATCCCAAAGGTATGGAGGGGATGATTTCCAACGTTGCTGGTTATCGTTTTGTCGACCTAACGGACCGGGACGCTTTACGCAAACCATTCCAAGACATCTGTAAAAAGAATGATCTGAAAGGCACGATTTTACTTTCCTATGAAGGATTGAACTTCTTTTTAGCGGGCACTCAATCCTCAATTGACAAGTTCCTTGAATTTTTGGAAGAGGATTCTCGTTTCTCGAATATCCACCTCAAATATTCCTATACCGAATATCAGCCATTTAATCGGATGAATGTCAGACTCAAGAATGAAATTATTTCTCTTGGTCTTGATCATGTCAAACCAGCTGAACGTACCGGAGAGGAAATCACGCCGACAGAATTCAAAAAATGGTTAGATGAGGGACGTGAAGTTGCAATAATCGATACTCGAAACGATTACGAAATCAGGTTAGGGACATTTGAAAATGCGTTGGACCTCAACATCAAATCTTTTCGAGCCTTCCCAAAGGCTGTTGAATCACTTCCAGAATCGATGAAAGATACCCCTGTGGTCATGTTTTGCACCGGAGGAATACGATGTGAGAAAGCAAGTGTCGTCATGATGGATGCCGGGTTTTCAAATGTGAAGCAACTCAAAGGTGGTATTCTTGGATATTTTGAGGAAATCGGTGGTGAGCATTGGGACGGAGACTGCTTTGTTTTTGACCATCGAGTAGCCCTGAGTGCAGAACTTGAACAAGCCGATGTGGTGCAGTGTTTTGCTTGCAGGCAACCATTGACTCTTGAAGAACAGGAATCATCCGAATACGTCATTGAAGTCTCTTGTCCTCATTGTATTCACTTACGCTGAGGACGGCCAAATCAACCAGTCACCAGTTCGCTCGCCGTGACTCCATGCATGAATTTCATGCCCGCGAACTCCATCATGTGAGACGAAAATCAAGTGATGTTCAGTCATCAACAATGCTCCATATGTGCCAGATGCTGAATTGTTATTCTGCCCAGGCCAAGGGTCGTAAGCCAAACTCGGTTGATCACCGTTTTGGATATGCCATAGAGAGGAGCCACTCTCTACGCCATCGATTTGACCAGATGCAAGGACAAACAGATGCTCTCGATACGAGGTAAAAGCAAGAATATTGGAACTTGCCATACCTGCTCGCATGTCGGTTTCTACTTGAGTTCCGCTGACAGTTCCATCGCTGGAGCAGATTTCATGAGCCACATTTGGAGCCACACAATCAAACCACACTCGTTGTTGATGGACAATGCCTCCAGCCCAGTCACCTGGCGCTACAATGGATGTTGACAAGATTTGAGTATTTCCAGAAGAGAGGTTGTGCGCCCATACTTGGGGGTCAACTCCCGAGGTGAGTGCATCAAACACTAGAACCTCTCCAACCTGGTGAATACCGAGATGTTCCGCGACATTGGTCGTAGGGTTTCCAGTTCCTTGGTGCTGTAAACTTGTCAGCCAATTATGCCCACCCTGTTCGAATAATCGTACCAGTTGCCGACCATTTTGACCTTCGGCTACCACCACGATTCCACCTTCGAGTATCAGCGCAGCACTGGGTTGGCTGGCTCCTGTTGGATTGAGATCCCAACTTTGGAACACGGCATCAAGCGTTAGCATATTCGGTTCGATGTTGTTTTGAGACTTGGCTGAAAACCATAAATGCGTTGAGTTTGCAAAAAGCATTTCAGTGGCAAACGTCGTCATTCCGAGCGTCTCACTCGCAAGTTGCTGTTGTTGAAGTGGAGTGAACAAGGGGTGCTCAAACACATTATCGATGGTGAGGCCATCGCTCCATAACAAATCATCACCACCTGATTTCACCACGATACCCTGGGCCCAAATCACCGACTTGGAGAAACTGCTCACCGAAATGAAATTTCCAGAGTGTTCCACTTGTGTGGTGCCGTTCACCGTCGCATCACTGACCCATAATTGGCGGCCATTTACTCCATCATCCGCATCGAAAAAGACACGCTCGCCGTAAGGTGTTTGTATCGAGGTTAATCCCAGATACAGTCCGGGCAATGCATCACCTGAGGGGTTGATGTCAAGCAAAAGCTGTGTTGAAGTATCAATACCCTCACTGACCCAGAGTTCACAGCCATCAATTCCATTCACGCCTGCACTCAACAAGCGTTGTTGCTCCACCATCCATGCCATTGAGTCGCAATTCGTAGTGAGTCCATCACCAGAATTTAGAAACATATCCGAAATCGGGCCGTAAAGGAGCGGTGAACTGCAGATTTGAATATTGCTTCGCACTTCGTCTTGATGCAGTATTCCATCAAATTCCACTCCATCGCCTAAACCATCATCGACCCCAAATCGGAGAATAAGACCTGATGGGCAAACCGCAGAAGACGGTTGAAGTTGTTCGACTAATGCCGGTGCACCTTGAGTTCCTGCATTACCCTGTGCGCCGTTTAATCCAGACTGGCCGTTGGCACCATTGCTGCCAATCAAGCCGTCGCACACAGGATTACTTGACGAGATTTCATTTATGCTAAGTTCATTGTTTCTGTCGCTATCTATCCCGCTGTGAATTACAATGCCGCCGTTTATGCAGGTGAGGTTTCCAACATCAACATGTTCTATTTTCACCAGACTTGTTTGTGATGGCACACCCATCCCAGGAGCGCCTTGAGGTCCGGAAAGACCTTCTTTTCCATGACATACTTTGGTAGATGAAGTCACCTCTTCAGGATCGAGATAACCATTTGAATTGAGGTCATTGCCAAGGAATATCTCCGCTCCGCCTTCAGTACAGATTGAATCAGCAATGCGCCCTTCAGTTCGGACCAGCATTTCGGGAGCATCTTCACCGGAGTTTCCTTTCACGTCGGAAAAGGAATCGAGTTGAACATAGGAATAGGTTGAGAGCAGGAGTGCACATACCAAGAGTGTAGTCTGAATCAGTGAAAGGAAAAACTTCTTCCGTTGAGGCTTTTTCTTCCCAGATTGGTTTTTAGCCTGTATCATGCGTAGATTTGGCACTTTCTTGTGGGTCTGGTTATGTGCAGGTTCTCCTGCAATAGAGGCGTCTAAATCCATTGGTGGCGGGTTTGACATGAATCGTGTTAAATTCGTCAACGCTATCAAAACCTTCGGTTCAAGTCCAATTTCGCACTTTATGTCAAATTTCCATGTTGAATACAAGGGGTGACTTCAAGGGCGTCCTTCGATTGCAGTCCATTATGGACTTACCAGACCGCCTCTCATCGCAATTGGCTGGTGAAGAAGGTCCGACGCGTCAAAAAGCGGCCCGTTTGGTTGTTGATTTGGCAGTAACAGCAGGCGCTCAAGGCTTTGTCAATGTAGATCACGCCCACGTTTCAGGCGTTTCAGTAATTACTGGAGGCCATGGCTTACGTCGTTTCCTTTCTGATCTCTCCAGTTCTGGCGACGGCAAAGTGTCTATTCCCACGACGCTCAATTCTGCTGGTTGCGATAAAGAGAAAATGAAAGAAATGGACATCGACTGGCCTGATTTTCTTGAACAACAATTTGAGATTGTTGAAGCTTACTCGGAATTGGGAATACAAGCCACGCTTTCATGCACCCCTTATGACCGAGGTGTGGATGATGAAAGCGGAATTGCTTCATGGGCGGAATCAAACGCAGTGTGCTTTTCGAATACATGGACTTCATTAATTACAAACCGTGAATCAGGTCTTTCGGCATTGGCTACTGCGCTCACAGGATATGCTCCTCGGTGGGGGCTGCATCTTGAAGAAAACCGACAACCAAACATCCATGTTCGAGTAGAATGTGACCTTGACACGCTTTCGGACTGGTCAATTTTAGGAGATTGGATTGGA
>MDSY01050213.1_pt1 | contig 20481 bp, 24 predicted proteins | sample 811131 | NCBI WGS metagenome assembly MDSY01 (sample SAMN05326643, study PRJNA326480) | marine metagenome | isolation source: seawater | place: Atlantic Ocean: South West | collected 2010
ATTATTAACTTGCAAAAAATTATTTAATTTTTTTCTTTTTTTATTTTTTAAAACAAAAAAACGGTAAAATCAAAAAAAATTATAAAAATAAATTGTCTAAAATTTTTTTGCCCGGGTATGCTTGTCCTCTAACATGAACCTAAATTTGGGCACTAAAATATAATAGACTCCCAAATAATTGCCCTTTTAAATCTATAAGCCGGCTCTTAAAATATCATGGATATGAACTATACCTGTTAACTCTTTTTCCTCTTTTGTTGAAAAGATAAATAAACTCGTTATTCCGCACTTTTCCATTTTCTCCAGCGCCTCTATAGCTAACGTTTCTGATTTTATCCATTTCGGATTTTTTGACATAATAAAATTTGCTGTTTTTTTAAATAAATCATCCCCAAAATTTTCTAAACTCCTACGAACGTCCCCATCTGTGATTATTCCAACTAATTTATTCCTATCATCAACTACACCTACTGCACCCAATCCCTTTTCAGAGATTATAAGTAATGCTTCTTTTATGCTTTTTGATTTATTTATCAGTGGAATATCTTCATTTTTATGACAAATATCTTCTACGGTTAAAAGTAGTTTTTTCCCTAAGTCTCCACCAGGATGATTTTCAGCAAAGTCATTTTTATTAAAACCTTTTAATTTTGAAACAGTCAGGGCAAGCGCATCTCCAATTGCTAAAGCTGCAGCAGTACTAGCAGTTGGTGCAAGATTCAGGCTACAAGCCTCTTTGTTTACTGAGGTATCAATACATATGTCCGCATTTCTACCCAAAGTAGAATTTGTTTTCCCCACCAAACCAATTTTTAATATTTTCTTTTTATTTATGTATGGTATAATTTTTATGATCTCAGCAGTTTCTCCACTGTTGCTTATAAATAATAATATATCCCCTTGTTTCATTTTTCCCAAATCGCCATGTATCGCATCCCCAGGATGTAAATAAATTGATGGAGTACCTGTTGAAGACATTGTTGATGAAATTTTCTTTGATATTAAACCTGATTTACCAATGCCAGTTAGAATCAAGTGGCCACTACACCCGATGATTAAGGTCACAGCTTTTTCAAAATTTTCGTCAATACGCTCCAGCATCAATGATACTGCTTGAGCCTCTATTTTGATCAGATTTTTTGCAATTGATTTTATATCAGCTGATTTCATTACACTAATTTTTATAATATTAGATATTAGTCACTATTTTACATTAAATAAAAATTATATAAATAAATAACTAGACTAATAAATTAAAAAATGAAAATCTAAAAATTGCCAACTTTAATTAAACAGAGAAATAATTAGTGAACATAGGTAAATAATTAATATCATTAAAAATATAGGTATCGCCCATTTGACAAACGTAATGAAAAAATACTTTATTGCAATTTTAGTCTGTTTCTTTATATCCATTTTATTTTCTCATAATAATTTCTGAATTAATAACTATTTCAAAAGCATCATCAAGCTCACTAATTGATATTTTATCTGTTGATAATAATTTTTTTTTATACATTATTGATCCAAATTTTATCATTTCTTTTTTTTCTCTTCCTAAATCTAATAATTCTAAATTCTCAATATATACACTACATGCCAGATCGATATCTAGAAACGGACATACTATTGTATCTATTGATAAAATGCTTGTATCAAAATATTCATGGCTAAGGTCATCTAACTCAGCTTCAAAAATACTCCCATAAAATATTGCGTAATTAATGATGACATTTGAGATATCTGATATTTCTATTTCCTCATCAACTTTAAATTTTGAGGAATCAAATAACTTTTCTCTAAAAAATGAATAGCCATCACTATAATAATCATTTGAATCGATAGAGGTAATAATTAATTCTGAATCTTTTTTAATCATAGGAGCTTTGACTTTATATATGCTATTTTCAGTTCTCCAGTTTTTATTTATCATTATCTGAGCTAAAGAAACTTTTTTATTAGATATATCTTTTAAAATTTTCTTTTTGTTATCTTCGTCAATTCCAGATAAATAATATTCAATCCCTGCTCCTCTTATTTGAAAGTTCAACATTCAAACATTAATATATTTAATACTTTTAAAAGTCTAATCAGAAAATCCATAATTAATCTCAATATCATTTTTTTTTATAATTAAAGCGCTAATATCTGGATTATCTCGAAGATAATCAGAAATGTATTTTGGACTCATCATCATAAAAGAGGTCGAAAGAGCGTCAGCCTCAGTTCCATTCAATGCCATTACCCATGCGGCTATGATGTTTTTGACTGGTCTAAGTGTTAATGGAGATATGATATGGTTACCTTGTTTAATTCCAGAACCTGAAATTGCATTTTTTTTCAAAGCAACTTTTGTAATGAAATTCTCGCTCTTGGGGTGAAAGATCTTTATAGGCCATCCTATTTCTTTTTCGGGTGCACTACCAGCAAGGAATGTACTTTTTCCGCTACTTAGAAGTATCCTGTTGATCTCCCAATCGCGAAAAAATTGAATCATTTTATCTAACGCATATCCTTTACCTATTGCTCCTAAATCAATAGTTATTGGATTTTTTTCTACTGAAACTATGAATGAATCTGAATCTAAAACTAGGTTCCCTATTTTAGATTTGTTGTATATTTTGAAAGAATTTTTATTCTTCTTCGATTGATTAATTAAATCGCCAATTGTAGGATTAAATACTCCCATGGTATTATCTTGTAAAATCTTGCATTTTATTAAGCAATCCATTGTATCTGGACTCACCACTGTTGATTCTCCTGACTTCAGTTCATTAATTCTTGCAACATCACTATTCTCTTTATAGCGACTCAAGTCTTGTTCTAACCGATTCAACAAGTCAAAAGCCTCGGTTACCGCTTGTGATGCATATGTATAGTCGTCATGCTGTATAAATACACTGAAAATTGTTGCCATTGCTTTATGTTCAAAAATAAAGACTCTATTTTCTTTTATCCATTCTAAACTAAATCCTTGAGAATCTAAATTATAATTCATTTGGAATTGATTGGTAATAATAATCTAAAATATCTTTTCTTATATAGCCATTGATTTGAAGTTCAGGTCGAAGATATAAATTAGTTTCAAAAAGAGGAATCAATAAAATTGATTCTCCTGAAGCATTATTTGCATAAAACTTATCTACTAAATCATCTTCAAAATCTGGAGATGCTAAAATGATTGATGCTGATTTTATACTCTTTGGAATATTATCCCAATATCCAACATTTTTAAAACTTCTTAAATACCATGGAAGTGGCCAATAATCATGTTCTTTTGCTATAACAAAAATACTTAAGCTAATATTTTCATAATTTAATCTAGAAATTTCATTAACTATTTTATTTATATGAAAAACGTCTCTTGTCGGGTGGGCATAAACATAGGGATTTGTAAAATGCGATTCATTTTTCCAATTATAGGAATAGGTTTGTAAAGCAAGTAATGAAAAAATGAAAAAATGAAAAATGAATCTAAGCTTTGGTTGTTTTAACTTTTTAAAAGTAAAAAATATTGTTGCTGAAGACACAATAATCATCCCAGGTATTATACTAATCATATTCCATGGCGTTTTATAGGGAATTACTGAAAATAAAATTAATAATACAACGGTATACCAAAACAAAAATCTTAAAATAATCGATTTATTGTTTTTAATTAATAGTAAGTAACTAAAAATAAAAATTAAAAATAATATACCTTCCCCAATATGAGACCAATTATCAAATGGATAGAAAATTTTTAAATAATAATACCATGGATGATTATGAATTTGCTCAAACGATCCTCTTTCCAAATATATTTTGAAGGAAGAAAAAAAGTCAGTGCTATTTTTTATATCTCGTAAAAAATCAGAATAAAAAAGGAAACAAGTCAAAAAAATAATCGCAAATGCCCTTAAACTTTTTTTTGCTGATAAATTTAATTTAAGCTGATCTTGCTTAATTATTATGAACGATGATATTAACATTGCGAAAATGAAAATTGGCCATGTTTCCTTTGTTGATAACATTAGTCCTATTGAAACACTACTAATATTTAGCCAGATAATTTTTCTTGATTTAAAATATTTAAACCCAAAAACAATAGTAGAAATGCTAAACAATAGCATTAATATCTCATGGATGAAGTATCTACTGAAGTAAAAAAGGGTTGGAGATATACATAAAATTATTAAAGAGGTAAAAAATATTTCTTTTTCTAAAAACCTACGTAAAGGATATATAGCAACCATAATGAAAATACTTGCAAATGAAATAATCGATCGCAAAAATATTTCATCAAATGAATTAATAGTTGATAAGTTGAGAATAATGGAAATTAAATAACCAAGGTAAAAAAAGACTGGCCCATGATGATCATTTGGGTCGTAGTCGAATTTTCCCGTTTTTACTAAATCAGAAAGTTTATAGGCATTGATCGCCTCATCTCCATGCATGGGACGCCAGGATAAATCATAAAATCGAAAAAAGATTGTGACTGAAATAATCAACAGGACAGAAATCTTTGCCCTGTTTTTCCAGAAGATCATTTCAATGGCATGCCATAGACGGACACTTCAATGTAATGATTTAGGTCATTATTTGTGTTACCTCTACTGTGTAGCTTTACGTACCGTGCGCATACACCTTTTGCATCGACTAGTTTTCCTTCGGAAGTCTCAACGTAATGCATGTCAGTACCTTTACCTAGACCTGAAGAATTATCAATGTCATTATTGAAAAGAACATTTACACCCTTTGTCATCTTTTTATTATTCCCAGCTTGCACAATCACATCAAAATAAATTCTGGGCTGCTTGTGATAATGCCACAAAACAATAGCATAAATTTTATACTCTTCTCCTAAATCAATTGTTACATTCTGTTGAAATGGTCCTAACTCAACAAAACTACCATCTGAAGCTTCTTTATCTCCATCTGTGATCATCTCTATCTCACCGATAACTGGAAAGTCGTCTGAGCTAAACACTTCTTTACCGAGAGATAAATTTTTGGTGCCGATTGGTGCTAAAAATGCAGGCCTTGGCCTTCCTAAAGGTTTCTGCAGATTTTTTACATTTAAATTTTGAGGGGTACCGATAAACATTGGTTTTGGTAATTTAAGTTTTATTGGTTCTAACTTCAATTCAGCAGAAGAAACTGTAGATATTATAAATGTTAATATTATTATAAGAGATCTGTCTGAATTCATTAGCATGACGAAATTATGTTACTGTGAATTCATTTTTATTATAATCAATTATACGAGACTTTTCTACTGCCTCATTTACTTTCAAGACTGCGACCGCTGTTTCATAACCCGTTTCTGCATCACAATTGAGCTTTTCTTTCCCTTTGATAGCTTCAAAAAAATTCTCGAGGTGGGGCTTGTGGTATGGGTCTTTCATTGTTATTGGAATGTTATATCTTGGGGGGGCAACAGTTTCTCTTACATCAAGGACAGCATCACTCTTGACATTCCAAGTTTCTTCTTTTGGAGAGGTGAGTAGCCCCTTTTCAACTAGTTTATCCCAAAGTGGTGCGGATTGCTCCCTGTAGATACCTGCCCGTCCAGCAGATTCAGATATATGCAAGGTCCCTTGATCACCCATAAATTTCTCATAGTATCCTGAATTACTGTTTGTTGTTATGGTTTGATAAAATGCTCTAACTCTACCCATATTCGTTTCATATTGAAACATAGCCATGACCGTATCATACCATTCATGAGTACTTTTATCATAGTAATCCGTGCCACCTGAGGCAATTACTGACGAAGGATTTGAATTAAGAAACCACGAATAGATGTCTATTTGATGAGAACCTAGATCTACTACAGGACCACCGCCAAGTCCTTTATACCAACGCCAGTTTCTAAATTGGGACATTGATTTGAAACCATAATGATTTAACCTTTTCTGAGGGATTTCATATTTTTTTGGCCAGCCTAAGTCTGGTTGCAAGGCTCGATTCCACTGACCATTAACAGTAGTAATTCTTCCTAAAATCTCCTCATTATTTAAAAGATTTTCATAACAATGAATATATCTTGGATTACTCCTTCTTTGGTGTCCAACTTGTAACAACTTACCTGTTTTTCGGGCTGCTTTTACGATTTTTTTGGCCCCATCTAAAGTATTAGACATTTCTTTTTCACAATAGACATGTAAACCTGCTTCTAAACAAACCGTAGCATGCTCCGCATGCCAAAAATCAGGGGTTGCAATTAAAACTGCATCTAGATCATTCTCACTATCAATCATTTCATTAAAGTCATCATAGGCTCTAAGATCATGTCCGTATTTTTTTAATAAACGGTAAGCCCGTTTTTGGTTATACTCTTTCCATATATCACAGACTGCCTTAAATCGAATACCCGGTATTTTTAAACAAGCATTCATTAGTACTTGTCCTTGAGAACCAGCGCCTAAGAGTGCAACATTAATAGGCTCTAATCCTAAAGTATTAGCACTTCTTACTATATTTGGAGCAAATAATAAGCTTGCACTAGCTTTAGCACTTGTTTTCAGAAACTCTCTTCGATTGTATTTTTTCTTTTGTGATATGTTTTCTTTATTTTTCAATTTTTTATTTTATCCCTTTAATGCCATCTAATTCTTAAAGGTTCATTTATATTAATCATAGAGCCCACCCATCACGATATTTCCTAGATAAAAATCGATTTGCATCATCTAAATTGGAAAATTGAAGATTCTCACTGTCCCATTTCAATTTTTTATTCATCCCTGCCATACGAACTGCAATGTTTCCAAGCAACATTGTACCGGTTAATTTCGCGGCATAATCAAAATTAGCGGTTGGCTGGTTTCCAGTTTTAATACATTCTATCCATTCCTCATGGATACCAGGGGACCGTGGAATAGTTTTTTTTGGCCGATTATAATTTTTCATGCTTGTCTCAGGAACTAATCTAGGGTTGCTCCCATAGCATCCACACATAATCATTCCTTTGTCGCCAAGAAATAGAACACCACCGTCTTTATCTCCCATGATTCTTCCAGGCTCAATTCCCTCAGGGCGAGGTGGCATAATTCCACCATCATACCAAGTCAGTTTTACTGGAGGCAACCATTTCTTTTTTGGAAATTTTAAACCTGATTTTCTTTTTGGGAATTCATAATAAACAGTGGATGCTACTGGCCAACTTTCTCCATTAAATTTTGTTGATGTTGCATAAACAGAATTTGGATGTTCCATTTTTAAAACGTGGTATGGTATATCGAAGATGTGAGCGCCCATATCTCCGAGTGCACCCGTACCGAAATCACACCAAGCACGCCAACTAAATGGGGCATAGGATGAATGGTAATCTCTTAAAGGAGCAGGACCAAGCCATAAATTCCAATCGAGTGTTGATGGTGTAGGCTGTTTATCGGTTGGTCTTGGAATTCCTTGATCCCATATTGGTCGATTTGTCCAACATTGTACCTCTGTTATCTGACCAATTGCTCCATCATCTATCCATTCACTTATCAAGCGTATACCCTCTCCTGCATGACCTTGGTTACCCATCTGGGTAATTACACCTGATTCTTTAGCAGCTCGACTTAATTTATACGCCTCATCAACTGAGTGTGTCAACGGCTTCTGAACGAAAGCGTGCTTTCCGAGTTGAATGCTAGCCATCGCCGCAACCGCATGAGAGTGGTCTGGAGTACTTACCGTAACAGCATCAATGTCATTCTGTTTTTCAAGCATTACTCTAAAATCTTTGTATTTAGGTAATTTAGTTAAGGGGTTATTTGGGAGACCTTTTTTAGCAGCCCATTTGTCAGCAAAAGTGATTGATTCTGCCATTTTACTATCATCAACATCGCACAAAGCAACAATATTTTCGCTTGAGATAGAGGCAATATCCGTACGCCCCTTCCCACCAACACCAATAGCTGCGATATTAAGTTTATCACTTGGAGCAGTATATCCTTTCCCTCCAAGTACAAATCTGGGTACAATCATAAATGCAGCTGCCGCTGATGTTTTAGCTATGAAATCTCTTCTAGTGATATTTTTATTATTTTTTACCCGATTTTTCATAATTTAATCCAAGTTTTTGCAATTGATAAAAGGTATGAGAACCAAGAATAAATTAGACAAACTTATATTCAATATAATATCTATGCAAAGGGAACAGGTATACATTTTGTAAATATTTTTAATCAATGGTTTTGAGCTAAAATCTTATTAATAATTTTTGATGTGCTGTTTCCATACCGAAATGGAATAATCTTAACTTTGCCACCATTTTGAGAGACTATGTTTGCACCTATTATATTTTCCAGAGCATAATCACCCCCTTTAACAAGGATATCGGGTAATAATTTCAATATTACCTCCCTTGGATTATCCTGATCAAAAATTAGAACTAAATCTACAGGTTTAATTGCATCTATAATAATAGCACGATCTTTTTCGTTTTGAATTGGTCTTGACTTGCCCTTTATTGTTTGAATTGAACTGTCACTATTGATTGCAACCACTAATTTATTTCCATACTTTTTTGCATCAGATAGATATTCAATGTGCCCTCTGTGCACTATGTCAAAACAACCATTAGTGAAAACAATTTTTTTCTCCAATTTTTTCCATTTTTCAATTAGATTTTTAGCTATATCTAAATTCTGAGCTATCATTTTTCTTTATGGTAATTCTTTTATATATATATTTTTATACAATATTTCTGTATCCCAATCGTGATTTTGAAATCCGATATAACCATCCAGAGAGAAATCAATAATTTTACCTTTTGGCTCTACGATCCAATCATTAACCCTTACATCATTCAAGACTACCTTTATTTTTTTATCTCTAAATGTTATTTGATAATGATTCCACTCCCCTGGGGCTCTAGCAGATTTATTTATTGCAGGTTTTGCATCAAAAATTGCGCCTGTCCCATAAACGCCGCTTGCTGAATTACATATTTGAACCTCAAATGAATGCTCAACGTAATCATTATTAATGGGAACATCTGGAATTCTAAGAAATATTCCTGAATTTGCTTTTTCTTGATCAACTTTAAACTCTAATTCCAGAATAAAATTACTGTATCTTTTTTTTGAATACCAAAATAGGCCCATTCCTTTTTGAGACTTTAACTCCCCCCTTTCAGAATCTAAATCAAAGTAACCAGGCCCATAGTGATTCCAACCGTGCTTGGAAAATTTTCCATTATCCTGCTGAGTTAAAATCTGCTCCCATCCCTTGTAGTAACTGATCTTTTCAACATACCGCTTACTATTTCTAATTAAGGGCACAGGGTTTTTTACAATTTTTTCTTGCTCCAACTCTGTCGAAAGCATCCCAAAATAATTTTGACGGGTCAGTTCAGCTAAAACTGCCCTTATGTTGGCCTTACCTTTTCCAAAAACTACGGTGTTAGCATTCTTTGAACCAATCTCGTCAAGATCTTCCATGTGAACATCAAATATTCTTCCCTCTAGCATTTTTAAGCCATCTATTATATCCACATCAGTACGTAACCAATGTCCAATATCGGGACAGGCACCAATGCGTTTATCAAAACCACTTATACTTTTCAAGACAGTTGAAGGATAAGCGTACTTTGTTGGTGGGGGATGATTATGAATTGCAACTCGAATATTATATTTTTTCACCATTTTTTCTATAAGTGAATAGTCATCAAAATACGGTTCAGTAACTATGGTTTTAATGCCCATACGCTTTGAAAATTCAAATACTGGTTCCATGCTTTCTAAATTATTTTCGAAACCAACTACACCATATGACTCTAACTCTATATTGTGCTGTTTAAGTAATTTTTTCAGTTTGGAAATTTCCTTAACGGATAAATGATGACCAAATTTTTTATTAGGATTGGCTTTTTGAAGGACTTGTCCTGGATAAGCCTGTAAATATTTTATGTCTAAATCTTTTAACATGTTCAATGTTTCATAAAAAGAAAATTTCCTAAAGGACCATGCTTGCACTCCAAATTTGAAATTTTTGATTCTTGTTTCGTAGGGTTGAGTTTCAACAAATTTATCTTTACCCTCAAGCTGCAAAGAGCAACAAAGAAAAATAGTAAATGATACAAACAAAATTTTCATGCTATCTGACTCCTGGTTGTAATAGGCATTTATTTAAAAATAAGATCAATTAATAATATTTACCGGTTGAGTAGTCGTCTTTTTTTGAATCTAATTCTAATGGTAATGTAAATAAGTTAAATGCCAATGACACTCGATCATTTTGGCTTTTATTTTCAGCGACAGCATGTTTTAATTCTGATGGGAATATAATCATTTCTCCTGTTTTAGGTTCTAAAAACCACTCTTTATCAATTCCATCTTTTTTATGTCTAAATTTAATGTTCCCTCCCAGATCAGGAACATATATATAGTATACTCCAGAAAACAATGCTCCTTTTTTATGGTTATGCCAGCCCGTTGAATCCCCCGGTTTTGCAATATTGAACCAAAACTCATCTCTATAGAAACCTAACTCACTGTACGGAATTATAACACTACGTGGTGATATTTTATTTACTGATTGAATTGCAAATTGTAAAATTGGTTTTATTTGAGGGATAATAGAAAGTGGAACATATATATTTTCCCATCGACCCATAATGAAATGAGATCTGCTAAATTTTTTTTTTTAATTAATTTCTTTAGATGATCTAGGATTGAAATTGTAGGAAAATTAGTTTCAAATACAATAATTTCAGAAATATTTTGGTTTGTTCTATTCATAACTATGATGTCTTTAAATCCAATTTTTTGTAGTAATTAATTACTTCAAGATTTGCTAATCTATCTTGGTCCGAAATTGAAAAAATAGCATCCTCTTTTCCCATCAACCAAAATTTTACTTTATTTGCATTTTTCAGAAGTTTTTCTAGACGCATTACTTGTTCATGTCTTATGGTGAAGTCAACTTCTTCCAAAGTATTTTTTTTATTTATTATATCAATATTTTGGTCAAGATTATGAACGGACCATATCATACGATCTTTTTTATCATTCATTATAATAATTCTATCGAAGAAAATCCAATCATCTCCAATATACCGAAACTTCAGTTTTATTTGTTTTTGATTTTTATTCTGAATTACAATGATCATAAATCTCTCATAGACCTGAGAATAAAATTTGTATTTGTGAAACACACGACTGACTAAATTATTTTCATCATATACTTTGTATAAAGGAATTTTTTTACCACTCTGGTAAATCGGAGTGTATTTGTAGGGAATACTAACGAAACAACCATTTATTATAAACAAAATGGATAGAGCGAAAAGTTCTACTCTTCTCATTTATAAATTTACTAGTCTAAAATCCTTACTATAATAAATAGTCACGTATTATGAGTAAAATAGAAAGAAAAAAAATTTAAATTTATTTAATTTCTACTTGAAGCGTTCCAAGAATGATCGCCATACCTATCAAAAAGGCCTGCGATCCCGTCTCTATCTGAATCGGTGCCAAAATATCCCGTGCGAATCCCTCCGACATTCGCTGTCTCTAAAAAACCGCTACCTCCAGAGCTGGTCCCAAGGTATACAGTCTGCTTTCCATTTGAATTAAATGTTCGCAATTTACCTACGCCATCCTCTCCAGTTCCAAAAAAAGCAGTTTCAAAGCTCCCAGCTTTGAATGTGGATAAGAAACCATTTCCTGTTTGTCCAGATCCTAAATAAGTTGCTTGGCTGCCTGAAGCATCGGAGGTGCGCAGGAACCCGACTCCGTTTTTCCCAGTGCCTAAATACGCAGTTTCTTTACCCTGCTCATTATAGGTGGCAATATAGCCCCCCCTTCCATTATCGCGCACAACGATCGAATTAACTACGATATCGCCCAAAGTTGTTCTTTGAGATCCAATAAATAAAAATAAACTTGATGTTAAACATACTGCTGTTATGAATCCAGTTGCGTATTGTTTCATTATAGGCTCCTATATACTATTATTCATCTAAATTGTGTTGATCTGCAATCAACAGGGGCTGGTTCTTTTTTAAATCCAATAGACTAAATGTAATTAAAGCAGATAAAAAGTTTCAGTACCATTATTACGAAGTCCATGAATTGGGTTTATCAATTTTGGCTTATTGGTATGTTTTTTGGGTCTAATTTATGTGCTGAACTTATGTAATATAGTCAATGCAGTAAAGTATCAGCGAAATAGTGGGAAATAAATTTTTGTTTTCACCATCGATTTAAATTTGGTAACACAATTAGAAATATCTATTTTTTTTTAATAGTATTGGATTGTTTGAAAAACCAAAAGTTTGATAGACTACAGATAATAAAAAAATCAAAACAATTACTTTTTGAGCAACTACTTGAAAAACCATTGCAATTTCTGATTCCCTTGCACTTGGCCCGTATTCCCCAACTCCGATGTAAATTATTAGAGCCACAGAAAAAAGGAAATAACCAACAGCATATTTCGATGGGATAACACTGGTCCTTATTATCACTACTCCAAAACATAAACTAGTAGCAAGTGCCATACGAAATATACTATTAGCAAAAAAAACATGTAGACCAAGATTTAAATCCGAAGGAGTTAGAGCAACCCCAATAAAAGATAGACCTGCGAGTAAACCAAAAATTGCTCCTAGATTTGATAGAATCAAATTCAGTTTTGTATCTTTGAATAAGGATGACATTGCAAAATAAAATATACAAAAAGTAGTCCCTATTAAAAGTAACGTTAAATTAAAAATAAATGATGCATGGAAGTTTTGTAGTCCATTGTGAGCTACAGCTCGGCCCAGATCACTAAAAAAATTATGAGCTAATTGATAATTAGCTGAATCCGGGTTATGTATTGTTCCTCCGGGGTATAGATACATACCAATAACATTAAAAAAAATAAAAAATAATGCAACTACCCTTGGGGCATATATCATCCAAAAATTATTACATACTTTTTTTCCCCAATAAAATTTTATCATGGTTTTTCTTTTCAAGAACTAAAATTGCAACAAAGAATTTCCAGGTGCAAGATAAATGAATTCATTAGTTGTATAATACCTGTGATGCAGTTGACCATTAGGAACTATAAAGACTGTTTCCCATTCCTCTTAAAACTTCTTAGCCTCCAACTAACAATTAATCGCCGTTGTAGGTTCCTCCTTTGTATTTACTGTGACATCGCATTCAACAAAAAGACCGGTAGTTGATAATATTTTAATGAATTCCCCTTGCATAGATTTTGCGCTAACCAAGTTGTACATTAAAATATTATTTTAAAATTTGATAGGCAAAATCTCTTACTTTTTTGTTCTCGTTAAATGTAATTATTATAGTAAACGATTTCATTTCCTGACTTGCAGTTGATAAAACATGAGCAGATTTCCTACCAAATAGAAAACCAAAGAAACCTTTTGTAAGCGTAGGTTGACCATAATTGTCCCTCTCAGTCTCATTTTTTTGGCTCCTTGCTTTTTCATAGGTCCACACTTCCTCATCCAAAGAGTTTTTAGTAAGAATATTTGGAGCGCCGAGCGTCTCAAGTATTTCAGCCTGACTCATTCCTTTTCTTATTTTGTTCTCAAAAATACCCCGGGTTAAATCTTTTCGAGGATTACTAGAGAATGAGGGTGCAGATGGAACTGAACAATTACTTAATAAAATAGATAAAATAAATGGATAAAAATTATTTGAAAGGATCCTCATTTTTTCTCCGCTCTGCAAAACAAATCAATTATTATAAAATATTTTAATAAATAATTTATTTCAGTTTAGGGAAAAGAAGAGGAGTCTGTTTTTTATAACTTTGAAAACTTTTCTTTGCACCCCATTTTTTTTCTGCTTCTTTTTCAAGAATAGGTATTCCACTCACTTTCGTGAGCAAGACGTAAACAAATATTGGTGAAATAAGAGAAAAATATTGCCAACCTTTCAAAACGGGAAGAGCGATAATTGAAATTCCAAACCACAGGATAATTTCTCCAAGATAGTTTGGGTGACGTGATAGGGACCATAGACCCGAATTAATAAATTTATTTTTATTATTTGGTTCGTCTCTAAACCTGCTTTTTTGTAGATCTGCTACAAATTCAATACTAAATCCAATTAACCAAATTATTAAACCAATATACAGAGAAATATCTACAGGCTTATCATTTGACCCTGTAATTGCAGTCAAAGCAGCTAGACATGTAAAGAACACCCAAACTCCTTGAATAGTCCAGGTCCTTAGAAAAATGTGCCACGACTTTTTCCATTCTCTAAAACGCTTGTCTTCTCCAGCCTTACGAATACGCATATATAAAAAAACGCCTAGCCTAATAGTCCACACGGATACTAAAAAGGCAAGAATAAAAGATCTTGAGTCTAAACCATTTGGAGCAAGTTTAGTTTTTAGGTATGAAGCAGATCCCATAATTAAAAGAGTAGTTATGCTTCCTGTTAAATCATAATATTTTTCCGTTTGAAGTAAATAAGAGGGTACAAAAATAATCCATTGAGTTACGATTGCAATCCCGACACATATAAATAAAACAGGTAATCCATCTGATTGCAAACCATTTTGGGCACAAATCAATGAAAAAATAAGTGAAATACATACCAAAATTATTATTGTAACAGCGGATGAATAAGCTGAATTCATTGTTTTTCTAGATACATATTTAAATCAAATTCAACATCAGAGTCCTTGATGATTACTTCTAATGAATCATATTCTTCTATTGTTATAGTACTCGCATAGAGTGCTTGCTTTAATTTTAGCATTTCGTAGCTTTGCTCTATTACCGCATTGTTGTCCGGGATTTTGGTATTTTTTGTAAGACCAAAACAAGAAATTTGGGCTAGAATTACTATCTTAACTATATTTTTTTTCATGAATTTTACTAATTACAAGATATAATTATTTTAAAATTAAGAAATTATTTGTTTATCCAAAGCTAACTAAAAGTGCACCACATACTGATAAAATAACGGCAAACCATTTTCTTAAATTCATTGATTCTTTCAAAAATACTCTTGCTAAAATTATGATTAGAATCGTGGATAATTGATTATATATTGCTGCTTTTCCTGCAAGTGTATACTTAAAACCCAATAGCCATAGAATCACAGAAAGATAAGTCCCCAACAGAGCACCAGAAATTAGGTGTACATTTTTAAATCCTACGCTAAATGTATTAATAAGAGATTGGCGTCCATTTTTAAATAATAATAAAGTGATGGAAAAAATAAACCCTGTAGTAAAACGAACTAAGGCAATATCAACAACACCATGATAATCCATAATTGGCCTCACTAATAACACTGAGTATGCGGTCAACAATTGAGCTAGAATTCCAAAAATCACTCCAATAAAAACTCTTCGAGAGTCAACCAATTGGGAGGATTCGTGATTACCTATGATAATCCCTGTAATAACCAAGGCTGCACCTAAAAAGAATTGAGTTTCAATAATTTCCCCATACATTATGAAAGCAAACAAAATTATCGCAGGTGAATAGAAGGTCCCAATTATAGCTGAAAGGCCAGAACCAAGCATACGTAATGACGAAAGAAAAAACAGATCACCCAAAGCAACTCCAATGAACCCACTAAAGATTAAGACCAAGAAATGGTTAAGGGAGATTGATGTTAAGTTAGTCCTTGTGAAAAATATTGTTAAAAAAAAACCGGTGATACCAATTAAATTTTTTAAGATATTTATTTGTAGGCTACTTAGACGCCTCGATGAAAATTCAAATAAGATTACCGCTGATGACCAACAAATAGCAGTTAGAATTGCAAAAATATCCCCATTATTTAAATTAAGTTTAATACTCAAAATTTCTTTATTTATTTTATGAGTTGACTCAAAACTGCCGTGATTAAGTGATTAGTTAAAATTAATATATTTTTTAAAACAAAATAAAAACTTTAGACATATTTAAAGTGTGGTACCATAAGTAGGGATAAGTTCAAAAGATATTATTGAACGAGTTTATCTGTAAATTAATGATTATCATATAATGAATTGATACTTCATATATTAACTAAAAAATGAAAGAAAAAGAACCAAAGTACAACTTATTACCAAGAGGGTCAAAGATTCTCCATGATCCGTTACTTAATAAAGGTACAAATTTTTCGGAAGATGAAAGAGATCAATTAGGTTTACGCGGTCTCCTGCCACCAAGGATACTTACCCTTGAAACTCAAAAAGATAAAATATTGAAAAATTTCAATGCAAAAAAAAATGATCTTGAAAAATATATATACATGATAGCTCTTCAGGATCGAAATGAAACACTATTTTACTATACTTTAATAAGCGAAATTAAGAATATGATGCCGATTATTTATACTCCTACAGTAGGCCGCGCATGTCAAAAATTTGATCATATTTTTAGGAGGCCAAGGGGATTGTATATATCTTTTAAAGACCTTGGAAAAGTAGAAACTATATTAAAAAATTGGCCATTTAACCAAGTTGAAGTAATTGTTGTAACTGATGGTGAGCGTATTCTCGGTTTAGGGGATTTGGGTGCAAATGGAATGGGGATTCCTATTGGTAAGTTATCATTATACACAGCTTGCGCTGGGATTGATCCTTCCAAATGCTTACCAATTACATTAGATGTTGGAACAAATAATGATAATCTTTTGAAGAACCCTTTCTATCTCGGTCTTCAAAAGAGGCGTATTGCAGGTAGGATTTATGATGATTTTTTAGATGAATTCATGGCATCGGTTTCTAAAATATTTCCTAATGCTGTGATCCAATTTGAAGACTTTGCTAATTCTAATGCTGCTCGCCTTCTCAAAAAGTATCGAGGCTCTTATTGTATGTTTAATGATGATATCCAAGGTACTGCCGCAGTTACTTTATCAGGATTGATTTCCAGTATGAAATTAACATCTCAGAAATTGGAAGACCAAAAGTTACTATTTTACGGATCAGGAACAGCTGGTATAGGTATTGGTAACTTATTTTCTCAAGCCTTGGTTGATATTGGAATACCTGAATCAGATGCGCGAAAAAAATGTTGGTTTGTTGATAGTAAAGGTCTGGTAGTAAAAAGTAGGGACGATTTATCATTGGGCAAACTACTTTTTGCCCAGGATCATAAACAAGTTAAAAATCTTTTAGAAATCGTAAATCAAATCAAACCTACAATTCTAATAGGAGTTTCTGGTAAAGCTAATTCTTTCGATAAAAAAATTATTAGTTCTATGAATTCATTTAACAAAAGGCCAATAATTTTTGCTTTGTCCAATCCAACTTCAAACTCTGAGTGTACAGCAAAACAGGTTTATAAATGGACTCAGGGAAGGGGTATTTTCGCTAGTGGTAGTCCTTTTGAACCGGTGATAATTAAAGAAAAAAAATTCATCCCAAGTCAAGGTAACAATGTATATATTTTCCCAGGAGTAGGCCTTGGAGTTTTACTTGCTGGAGTTGTAAAAATACCGGACTCCTTGTTTATTACTGCTGCAAAAAAACTTTCAGATTTAACGAGTCAAGATGAACTGTCTAAAGGCCTACTTTATCCTTCCCTAAATCGTATACGAAGTGTCTCACGCTCCATCGCAATTGAAGTATATAAGAAAGCAATGAACGATGGTATCGCTACGAAAATCATTGAAGGAGATATTAAAGAATTCGTTGATAAAAAAATGTATAGCCCTAATTATAAAAAATACGAAGACAACTAATTTTTATCTTTTAACTGAAATTTTCAAATAAATTTCTCTACTCACCCAAGCATCAGTTGCAGCATATCGAATCTGACCACTTGTTAGATCATCCCTTTCCCAATTAGATGTTCGTTTACCTTTTGAAATCCTAAAATTAAGAATAAGTGCAGCTAGGTTACGTAAACCATGATTATCAAGTTGTTGTTTTTTAGCCTCTTCTGCTATGTCAATAAAATTATCAGGACGGATTTTTGACATTTTTTGGATATCGGATAAATCTCTGTTAACTGCAACACCTGCTTTAATGATTTTAGAATCTTCTAGTAGAGTTTTTAATTTTGTTGGAATCCCAATTACATTGATTCTGAATAAGAATACATAATCACTTCCGGCAAGTTGTAATAGCGAAGGGTTGTATGAAACACCTTTTTTAAATGATGGTTTTGTTTCTGTATCAAAACCCAAGATAGTTTCGTGAGCCAATTTATCACAGGCCTTATCGGCGTTTTTAAAGGAATCTATCAAAGTTATTGAACCTTCATAATACCTCAATGGGAGTGCATTGATAGCATCTTTAGATAGTTTTTTTTTAATGATCATTCCACTAGATTTATTGAAATTTTAAATTTGTTATTTTGTACAGTTCCCAAAGAACAATATGGCTTGTAAGTTTTTTTTAGGATTTAGATATAGAATATGGACACTTCATAATTTTTTTGTTTCTCTTATCCTCCCCTCAAAATAAGTTTCTTCTAAAGTTTTGTTCCCACTTTCATCATAATAATCCCACTTTCCAGTCTGCAAACCAAACTCGTAAACTCCATCATATTTTTTTTCTCCATTTGAAAAGAAGCCGATCCATCTTCCATGTTTTTTACCATCTTTATATTCTCCTGAAAACCTTTTTTTCCCATCCTTATCAAATCCATCCCATACTCCAGTTCTATATCCATTTTTAAGCATTCCTTGTTCACGCTTTTCGCCACTTCGATATGTGTTAAATGCCGGCCCATTATATACTTTTCTATTAAAAAAAGAAAAATTACTAAAATTGTCATTTGTGATCCATTGATCAGACCTATCAAATAATACTTCATCCATATTAACTGGTTCTTTTGAACACGAAATAATAAATATTAAAATTGATAATATTATTTTTTTCATAAAAACTCCTCAGATTTTAATTTTCCATTTAAAATAATTACAAACAGCCAATGTCTTCTGGATATGTAAAGCAGGTACATTCATACCCTGAAAGATTCCAACATTGAACATCTATACTTGCATCATTTCTGTAAATAATTTTGTATTTAATTCTTCCATTTTCATACCATCTGGTAAGAGTACCTTGTTTTAAATCATTCTCAAAAGTTTTCTCCTCAATTTTGACACCATCAAGCCAGCTGGTCCATAGTCCTTCTTTCCTCCCTTTTTTATAGCTCCCCTCAATTATTTTATCTCCATATTGATCCCATTCTAAATATGGTCCATGTGGAAAACCATTGAAATAAAAGGTTTCTTTACTTTTTTTAGACCAGCTACTGCGATCAAAATATTCAATCCTGTTTTCATAACCATTAAATGCGCCTGATTGATAATATCGCTCTGCTGTAACATTGCCAAAGCCATCCATTTCAAAAACCATCCCATTAAATGGCTTCATAGATTGAGGAGCAAAAAGTAAACCATTTTTCTTAATCATTGATTCTAAATTCCATTGCTCAGCTTGAGGAATAATGAAACTGCCATTATCATTATACCCTTGAGAATTGAGTACGTTAAGAGATATCGATATAAAAAATAAAGTATATTTCATTATGCAGATATTAATAAAAAACAAGACATAATGAAAAAACTGGTTAGCACATTTGTTTTTAGGCAAAGGAAAATATATTCAATATTTTTTATTTCGCAGTTATTTTGCCAAAATACATTAATTTTAAATGGAAAGACAAAACAGCCATTGCCTGAGGTTAATGTCTTTTCCTCAAATTATGGAACAACAACCGATTCTAACGGAACATTTAGTTCTATTGAATTTCAAGAAGATGAAAGTGTTGTAATATCCCATATTGGATATGAAATTAGAATTTTTAAAAAATACAAATTACCAAAAATTATTAATTTAAGCCCAAGCTCCGTTCAAATAGGGGGAGTCCATGTCATGGGTACAAAATCCAAATCTAAAAGGATCAGTTACACTAAATTAGAAAGAGATGTATTGCGAGTATATCCGTATGCTAATTTAATTGGCAATTTGATCAGTAATTATTCAAGTGTTTTGGATAGTATAAATAATCTAAACTTTTTTTCTAAGAGAAAGCAAAAGAGAAAGATTTTTTACAATATTGAAAATGAATTGATCGCTAAATATGGAACTAATATCCAAAAACTAACCAAAACTCAAGGCAAAATTTTGATACGATTAATCGATAGAGAAGCAAAAAAAAATTCCTTTATACTAATTAAGGAGTTTAGAGGGTTTCTAGTAGCTGGGCTTTGGCAAATTACAGCCCGAATATTTGGACATAACTTAAAAACGACTTTTAATCCAGATTATGGAGAGGACCATATAATAGAAAATATAATTCAAAATACTTTTGGAAAGTAAAAATGGGATGGGAACTGCAAAAAGAAAGTAGTGAAATTGAAATAAAATTTATTCTAAAAAATGATATTCCCCTGATAGATTTGAGATCTCCCAGCGAGTTTAAAGTTGGAGCATTCCCATCCAGCCATAATTTACCAATACTTTATGATGAAGAGAGATCCCTCATTGGAAAAACATATAAAATGGAAGGCGGTAAAGCAGCTGAAAATCTTGGCTATAGAATTGTATCTGGGGGTAAAAAAGACAAACGGA